>ENA-UPSM01001128-UPSM01001128.1-activated-sludge-metagenome-genome-assembly--contig:-NODE-1128-length-36382-cov-6.764693_pt1 | contig 36382 bp, 33 predicted proteins | sample MGYA00238181_ERZ773283 | MGnify/ENA primary metagenome ERZ773283 (study PRJEB29023, sample SAMN05720199) | activated sludge metagenome | isolation source: Anaerobic digester | place: Japan...
GGGGGCTGCAGTCGTCGTGCGGGTTGGCGCGGTCGCGCTGGTTCTCGGTGAAGTACTCGGGCTGGGCGGTCTTGCCGATGTCGTGGAAGAGTGCGCACACGCGGCAGACCAGCGGGTTGGCGCCGAGGGCCTGGGCGGCGTTCTCGGCGAGGTTGGCGACCATGAGGCTGTGGTGATAGGTCCCGGGCGCCTCGAGCTGGAGCCGGCTGAGCAGCGGGTGGTTGTAGTCGGTGAGCTCGAGCAGGGTGATGTCGGTGGTGCGGCGGAAGAGCATCTCCAGCAGCGGCAGCAGGCCGACGACGGCCATGCCGGTGAACAGCCCGACGCCGAGACCGACCCCCATCTGGCGCAGCACGATGACCACGGCGTCGCGGTTGCCGGTGCCGATGTTGTCGGCCGCGCCGAGCAGGAGGGCGAAACCGGCGACGGAGAGGCCGGAGAGGAACCCGGCGCGGATGACGCGGCCGCGTTGGCGCACGCGCCGGCAGGCGAAGATGCCGACCATCGAGGCGAAGAAGGAGACCACGAGGATGTCGAGGCGGTTGCCGCAGATCACCCCGGTGAAGAGCGAGACGACCAATGCCATCATGATGGCCGGACCGGTGCCGAGCAGGACCGCGACGATGAGCGGGGCGAGGGCGGTCGGCGCGAGGTAGGGCAGGACGGCGGCGAGATCGGGATGGCGGACGAAGACGCCCAGTTCGCCGAGTTCGAACACGACGCGCACCAGGCAGAGGTTGAGGATGATGACCAGGGCGAGCAGGCCGAGGCGGCTGTTGCTGGTGAGCGAGAGGCGGTCCTCGAGGCGGATGTAGAGCACGGCCGCCAGCACCATCGCCAGCACGAGGAGCATCCGGCCGAAGAGTTGCAGATAACCGGAGACCTGCACGCCGCCCTGCCCGAGGAGGAACTGCCGATGGGCGGCGAGCATCTCGTACTGGTCCGGGGTGATGCGCATGCCCGGGTCGACCAGCACCTGTCCCTTCTGGACGGTGACGACCACGGCGTCCTGGGCGGCGGCGGCGCGGGCCCGTTGCACGCCGGTGGCGGCGGAGTCGAAGACGAGGTTGGCGGTGAGACCGTTGCGGAAGAGGCGGAAGAGCGCCGCGGAGGCCTCGCGGCCGAGGCCCTCGCCGGCGAGGCTGACGCGCAGGAAGGTGAGCGCCTCCTCGCGGGACTGGACCCGGGCCGGAAGGATGGCACCGTCGGTGCCGCGGACCTGGTAGGCGGTCATCGCGCCGTTGGCGGCGGCGACGAGGTTCTGGTCGTTGTCGTAGATGCCCTCCCGATAGAGCGTGTGGAGGGTGGACAGGCCCGCCTCGAAGAGCGGCAGGCGGATCCGGGCGGGGCCGAGCCGGAGCAGGGCGGCGATGTCGTCGGTCTCCACATGGTAGGGACCGCGGAGGTTGAAGGCCCCGACGAGGACCTCGAGGGCGCCGGCGTGTTCGCGCAGGGCCTCGACGCGGGCGGCCTGGCTGGCGGGGAGGTGCTGTTGCTCGAAGCGGTCGAGTTCGGCGGCGAACTCGTGCAGGTGGGTGGCGAACTGCTCGTAGGGGGCGAGTTCGACGCGGAAGACCGGCGGGACGCGCAGGGCGGCCTCGTCGCGGGCCTGGCGGGTGTGGAGCTGGCTGACGTAGGTGAATGTATCGGCGGCGACGATGCGCACGCTGGCCAGCTGGTTCTCCTGCAGCGGCAGGGCGACGGGGGAGACGCCGATGTAGCTGACGGCGACGATGGCCAGCACGGTGGCGACGAGGATGGCGCCGGCGACGAGGCGGCTGGACTCGAGGAAACGCAGGACGGCCGAAGCTTCGCCGGGACGGGCGGTGGACGCCGCCGGGGCCGGCGGTCGGAGGATGCGGGCGAGCCAGTTCATCGGTCGAGGGGCGGGATAATTGGCGGTGGCGGGGGCGGGGTCGAGCGCAGAGGCGGATGGCTAGGGGAGGAGCCCCGGGCGGGAACCGGGGCGGCCCCGGCGGCCCTCAACCGGCGCTGTTCTGGTGCCGTTCGTAGGCTTCGATGATGCGCTGGACGAGCGGGTGGCGCACGACATCGCTGCCGGTGAAGTGGTGGAACTCGAGGCCCTTGATGCCGGCGAGGATCTTCGGGGCCTGGGCGAGGCCGGACTGCTTGGAGCGGGGCAGGTCGATCTGGGTGATGTCGCCGGTGATGACCATGCGCGACTCCTCGCCGAGGCGGGTGAGGAACATCTTCATCTGCTCGGGCGTGGTGTTCTGGGCCTCGTCGAGGATGGCGAAGCAGTTCGAGAGGGTGCGCCCGCGCATGTAGGCGAGCGGGGCGATCTCGATGGCGCCGCGTTCCATGAGTTTGGCGACATCCTCGCGGTCGAGCATGTCGTGCATGGCGTCGTAGAGCGGGCGCAGGTAGGGCAGGATCTTCTCGCGCAGGTCGCCGGGGAGGAAACCGAGGGTCTCGCCGGCCTCGACGGCGGGGCGGGCGAGGATGATCTTCTGCACCTGGTTCTTGAGCAGGGCGGAGATGGCGGAGGCGACGGCGAGGTAGGTCTTGCCGGTGCCGGCCGGGCCGATGCCGAAGACGACGGGGTTGGCCTGGATCGCCTGGAGGTAGAGCTTCTGTCCGATGGTCTTGGGGACGATGCTGCGGCGGCTGGTGGCGATCACGAGGGGCTCGTCGAGCAGGGCGCGCAGCTTGGTCTCCTCGCCGCGGGCGAAGTCCTCGAGGAACTTGGCGAAGTCGGGCTGGCGCAGGACCAGGCCCTGCGCGCGGCTGTGGTCGAGAAAGCGGAAGAACGCCTCGGCGCGGGCGACGGCGGCCTCCTCGCCGTCGATCTTCAGCCATTCCTCGCGGGTGGCGAGGGTGACGCCGAGCTGTTGCTCGACGAGGGCGAGGTTGGTCGCGCGGCCGCAGTAGAGCTGATGGAGGTGGCGGGCGTTGGGGAAACTGAGCGTTTTCGTCGGCATCGAGCGGCGGGGCGGCGGGTCAGGCGGCGGGGGGCTGGTGGGCGGTGAGTTCGCGGGCGACGGCCTGGAGGCGGTCGTACATCGCGGCGAGCGACTGCGGCAGCACGCGCGTCTGGCCGACGACGGGCATGAAGTTGGTGTCGCCGGACCAGCGGGGGACGATGTGGGCGTGCAGGTGTTTGGGGATGCCGGCACCGGCGGCGGCGCCGAGGTTGAAACCGATGTTGAAGCCGTCCGGCTTGAGGCCGGCCTGGAGGATGCGTTTGGCGAAGACGATCAGGGCCATGAGTTCGTCGCGCTCGGCGCAGGTGAGGGCCTCGAGTTCGGCGACCTCGCGGTAGGGGACGACGAGGAGGTGGCCGGCGTTGTACGGGAAACGGTTGAGGACGATGTAGTGCGCCGTGCCGCGGTGGACGATGAGGGCGGCGCGGTCGTCGCCGAGCTGGGGGAGGGAGGCGAAGGGGTTGGCGTCGGGGGCGTCTTTGGGCGCCTCGATGTACTCCATGCGCCAGTAGGCGTGAAGGTGCTGCATGTCGAAGTGGCGGAAGGTACGGGTGGTGCGGGCGGGGTGTCAATTGGAGGCGGGGCGGGGACCGCCGGGAAACGCGGGCGATCGCGGCGCCGGGGCGGCGGCGGCGGGCGCCGAACCTGAAGCGCGGCCGCTTCGGCCTTGCGGCGCCCCGGGGCGGTCGCTCTGCTCTGGCCCCATGTCCCGAATTCTGCGACGCCGCCGCACCGTGATCCCCGGCGAGTTCGTGGCCGCGTTGTGCGTGGCCGGCGTGTTCGCGATCGTGATCGTGCTCGACCAGATGCACTGGTGGCGGCTGAAGCCGGAATACATGTTCGGCTGGCTGGTGCCGTTCTTCGTCGGCTTCGTGGTGCTGGACCGGTGGCCGCGGATCAAGGCGGCGCTGCGCGCGACCGGCGAGAGCCCGCTGCCGGTGTGGTGGCGGCGGGGGGTGGCGCTGTTCTTCGGCGCCGTGCTGGCGGCGGGATGCGTGTTTTTCCTGTTGGGCGCGCTGTACCGGGCGGGCGCGGGTGTGACGCAGCCGGGCTCGCTGGCGCTGGCGATCGGCTTCGCCGGGCTGCTGCTCGGGCTGATCTATTTCAATACGCCGCAGGGCCGGATGGGCGACGGGCCGGTGCCCAGCGGTTGGCGGGCGCTCGGGGCGGATGCGCGGCTGGCGGTGGTCGCGCTGTTCGTCTTCCCGGCGCTGATCTGGGTGATCTCGGCGCCGCTGGTCACAGCGGTGGAGAACCAGCTCAGCCTGTTTCTCCAGCGCAAGATCGCGGAGATCGTGACCCTGGTCTTCAACACGCTCGGCTACCCGTTGATCCGCGAAGGCAGCACGCTGCTGCTGCCGGACGACCAGCGGGTGGGCGTGGAGGACGCCTGCTCGGGCGTGCGCTCGCTCACGGCCTGCCTGTTCACCGGCACCTTCCTGGCGGCGGTTTTCCTCGAGCGCTGGTGGAAGAAGATTCTGCTGATCGGTGCGGCGCTGGGGCTGGCGATCCTGACGAATCTGCTCCGCAGCTTCTTCCTCACCGGCTGGGCCTACAGCCATGGCAGCGAATCGATCGGCGGCAGTTTCCACGACGCCACCGGTTACGCGGTGCTCGGCCTGACCTTTGTGGGGCTGCTCTGCCTGCTGCCGCTGTTCAACGGTGAGAACTGGCTACGCTGGCTCGGGCCGAAGGATACGCCGGCGGAACGAGAGCCGGCGGAGGACGACGGGGAGCTGAAGGGCTGACGCGGGGCGGCACCGCGCCGTGGTGGGCGCGATGCGCCGCCGGACCAATGCTCCGGTCGGGCGAGCGGCGGAGTGTCGCCGCACCGGTCACGCCTGCGGCGGGCGGACGAGCACGGGCGCCTTCAGGCCGGGGAGATACTCGGAGAACTCGTCGGCCTCGCCGGCGTTGCGCAGGGCGCGCTGCACCATGCCCATCTTCGCATCGAGGTTGTCGACCATGGAGACGAAGACGGCCTCGGGCGTGGCGGCCATCACGGCGGCGCCCCACTCGAGCTCGCCCTGATGGCTGAGAATGATGTGCTCGAGGCGCTCGAGGAGATCGGCGGGGAGCTTGTGCTTGAGCCCGTGTTTGCGGGCGAGCTGGTAGCCGAGCACGACATGGCCCTGGAGGATGCCGCGCCGGCTCTTGCGGATGGCCAGCCCGGTCTCGTACTCGATGGTCTTGCCGATGTCGTGCAGGAGGATGCCGGCGAGCGCGAGGTCGGCATGGATCTCCGGGTACAGCGGGAGCAGCGCGCGGGCCGCGCGCGCCATGTGGATGGTGTGCTCGAGCAGGCCGGCGCGGTAGGCGTGGTGCATCGCGATGGCGGCCGAGGAGGTGCGGAAGCTGTCGCCGATCTCCTCGAACACCGCCTGCACGGTGGTGCGCAGCTCGGGGTGCGCGATGGCGGCGATGTGCGATTGGAACTCGGTCCAGAGCGCCACGGCGTCCTCCGGCGCGGACTCGACGAGCGAGCCGAGCAGCTCGGGCTGGGCGGCGAGCTCTGCCTCGGGCACGATCTCGAGGCGGGTGAGCTTGGGCGAGAGGCGTTCCTGGAAGTAGTCGAGCTTGCCCTCGACGCGCACGACCGCGCCCTCGGCGCCGGCCTTGAGGAGGGGAAACGCCGGGTTGTCGCCGAAGATCGTCGTATTGAACGACCCGGTGCGGTCGCCGAGCTCGACGGAGAGGAAGGCGTTGTCGTTCTTGGCCGTCTTGTGCGCGACCTTGCGGAGCACGTAGACGCCGGAAAACGTGGGGTTGCCCGCGCGGTTGAGCGCGCGGAGTTCCTGGACGGTGAGCTGGGGCATGGGCGGTGGCGGTGGACGGTGGCGGAAGGCGAGCGCGGGTGGCTGAGTGGAGCGCCAGTTGCGGCGGCGCTCAGGCGTGCTGCTTCACGAGCTTGGTGTAGTCGCGGAAGAACGGATGCTTCGTGGTCCCGAGCAGGCTGTAGAAGACGGTCTCGACGGGCAGCGGGTGGCAGCCCTGGCGGGCGAGGTAGGCGAGGGCGGCGGCGCCGTCGTCGGGCCGGCGGCCGCCGAGGGTGTCGGTGAGCAGCGTGACCTGGCGCTCGGTGCCGAGCAGGCCGAGCGCGGTCTGGTAGATGCAGATGGGCGTCTCGATGCCGGCGAGCAGGACGTGCTCGATGTTCTGCGTCTCCAGAAATTCGGTGAACTCGGCGGAATCGAGGGCCGAGAAGGCATCCTTGGCGAAGACGACCGGCTGGCCGCCGGCCAGGGCCAGCAGTTCGGGGCGGGTGGGACCGAGCTTGGCGGGCACCTGCTCGGTGAACGCGACGGGCAGGCCGAGGCCGCGGGCGGCGGCGAGCGCGAGCGAGGCGCGGCGCACGAGGGCGTCGGCGCCGGGGATCGCGGCAAGGAACGGTTGCTGCAGGTCGACGACGAGCAGGAGGGCGCGGGCGAGCGGGGAGTCGGTCATGAGTTGCTCCAATAACGACGCTTCGCCTTCACCTGCACAAGCCGGCGTTCGGGCAGGATGTAGGCGGAGAGGTAGCCGCCGTAGACGCAGGCGGTGTCGAGACCGAGCGACCACTTGAGCTTGTGGACGGCGGGGCGGGGGGTGTGGCCGTAGACGACGAAGGGCGGGCCGCTCCAGAAATCCACCCACAGCGGCGCGCCGGGGCTCTCGGTGCGTTTGCGGGCCCGGCCCTGCGCATCGACCACCTGGATGCGGGTGACGACCTCGGCGGGCTGGTGTTCCCACGGCTGGCCGGGCAGGAATCCGCCGTGGACGAAGACGGTGTTGAGGTCCGCGTCGAAGTGCGTGAGCGGCATCGCGGCGAGGAAGTCCCAGTCGGCGGGGCGCAGGAGCGCGATGGTGGCGCGATCCTCCGCGCGCAGCGGGGCCGGGTCGGGGCGGCGGCGGGAGCGCAGCAGGCGCAGCTCGTGGTTGCCGAGCAGGCACCGGGCGCGGGCCGAGCGGGCGAGGTCGAGGACCAGGCGCGAGTCGGGGCCTCGGTTGACCAGATCGCCGAGCAGGACGAGGCGGTCGCCGCGCCGGAGCTGCAGCTTGTCGAGGAGTTCGGCGAATTCGACGGCGCAACCGTGAATGTCCCCGACGGCGATGAGACGACCTGTGCTCAAACTGGATTTGAGCTAGCTTCGCGCTCCGGGCGAAGTAAACAAATTTCCATGGATCTCATCCTCCAGCCCAGCGCGACGCAGTGTGCCGTGACCGGCGCGGCCTTCCAGGAGGGCGACCGCGTGGTTTGTTTTCTCGGACACGACGCGGCCGGGGCGGTGGTGCGGTGGGACGTGCTGGCGACGGCGGAGCCGCAGTTCGCCGCGCCGGAGCACACGATCTGCCGCTGGGTGCACGTGTTCAAGCCGCGGGCGAAGGAGGAGAACCCCGAGCGCAACCTCAAGCTCGGCGCCGAGAGCCTGTTCACGACCTTGTGCGATCCGGCGGTCGAACTGAGCGCGGAGAACACGCCGCTGGTGCAGTTCCTCGCGCTCATGCTGGAGCGCAAGAAGCTCCTGCGCCCGAAGGGCCTCACGGCCGACCGCGCGCGCCGGCTCTACGAGCACGCGAAGACCAAACAGCTCTACGAGGTGCCGGTGGGCGACCTCACGCCGGAGTTCTTCGTGAAGGTGCAGCAGCAGCTCGGTGTGCTGGTGGGCGAGCCGAAGAAGACGCCGGAGGTCGCTCCAGCGGCCGCGGAAGCGGCGGCGGGCGCGGAAGCGGCGGCGCCGGCTCCGAATACGGAGCGGCCGGCGGAGGCGTGAGCGGCACAGCCGCTGTCCCGCCGGGCCCGTTCCAGGCGGCGCGGCTGGTGCGCGGCGCGCTGCGACGGCGGCGCGGCACCTCGAATCGGCATTGACCACGGGCGGGGGCGTCGGTTCACATGCGCAGTCCATTTCCGGCTGCCGGCCTCCGGCGACCGCCTCACCGTCTCCCGCCCAGACCCATCCGCGCCACGTCACCCGCATCCACGCCACGCATCATGCGACACACGCTTTCCGCTCTCGTTGAAAACAAGTTCGGTGTTCTGGCGCGCGTGGCCGGCATGTTCAGCGGCCGTGGTTTCAACATCGATTCGCTCAATGTGGCGCCCACCCACGACCCGGCGCTCTCCCGCATCACCACGATCGTGCGCGGCGACGACGAGACGCTCGACCAGATCACCAAGCAACTGCGCAAACTGGTCAACGTGGTCGATGTGATCGACTACACCGCCGGCCAGGCCGTCGAGCGCGAGCTCATCCTCGTCAAGGTCAAGGCTGATGGCCGGACCCGCGCCGAGATCCTCCAGATCTGCGACATCTTCCGGGCCAAGATCATCAACGTGGCCAAGGAGGACGTCATCATCGAGATCACGGGCGACTGCGGGAAGACCACCGCGTTCCTCGAGCTCGTCGCCCAGTTCGGCATCATCGACCTTGCCCGCACGGGCAAGCTGGCCCTCAGCCGCTGAGGGGCGCCCACGCCTCGCTGGCCACCGCTTCTCCAATACGAAACCCTAAACCCGAAACACGAAACCCTTTCTCACCATGCCTGCCAAAGTCTACACCGACTCCGCCGCCGATCTCGGCGTCTTCAAGAACAAGACCCTCGCCGTCCTCGGCTTCGGGTCCCAGGGCCATGCCCACGCGCTGAACCTCAAGGACAGCGGCTGCAAGGTCATCATCGGCCTGTATCCCGGTTCCAAGTCCCGCGCCGTGGCCGAGGAGAAGGGCTTCGAGGTCGTCGACACCGCCGAGGCCGTCCGCCGCGCCGATGTCATCATGGTCGGTCTGCCCGACATGAAGCAGGCCGGGGTCTACGAGCAGGACATCGCCCCCAACCTCACCAAGGGCAAGTGCCTGCTGTTCTCGCACGGCCTCGCCGTCCATTTCGGCCTGATCAAGCTCCCGAAGGACGTCGACTGCATCATGGTCGCCCCGAAGGGCCCCGGCCACATGGTCCGCCGCCTCTACGTCGAAGGGAAGGGCATGCCCGCCCTCATCGCCGTGGCGCAGGACAAGTCGAAGCAGGCCAAGAAGCTCGCCCTCGCGTGGGCCAAGGGCATCGGCTCGACCCGCGCCGGCGTGCTCCAGACCACCTTCAAGGAGGAGACCGAGACCGATCTCTTCGGCGAGCAGGCCGTGCTGTGCGGCGGCGCCAGCGCCCTCGTGCAGGCCGGATTCGAGACCCTCGTCGAGGCCGGCTACCAGCCCGAGATGGCCTACTTCGAGTGCCTCCATGAGCTGAAGCTCATCTGCGATCTCATGTACGAGTCCGGCATCGCCGGCATGCGCTTCTCGATCTCCGAGACCGCCAAGTACGGCGACATCACCCGCGGCCCGCGCGTGATCAACAAGGACACCAAGAAGGAGATGAAGAAGATCCTGAAGGAGATCCAGTCCGGCCAGTTCGTGAAGGAGTGGGTCAAGGAATACAAGGGCGGCCTGAAGAACTACAACAAGCTGCTCGCCGCCGGCGCCAAGCACCCGATCGAGAAGACCGGCACCTACCTGCGCGGCATGATGCCCTGGATGGCCAAGAAGAACATCAAGGGTGTCGCCGCCGCCTACTGAGGCGCGGTTTCTTCCCCCAATTTTGCGCAAGGCGCGGCGAGCGATCGCCGCGCCTTTTGTTTATCCACTTGGCGGCGACGGCGGACCGCGCTGGAGTTGCGCCACCCCGATGAATTCCCCGTTGCCTCTCTTCGTGCTGTTGCTCGGCGGGTTCGCGCTGCCGGCCGCTGCCGTTCCCCAAGACCGTGTGGACAAACCGGCTCGGCGGACCGCACCGCCGTCGCCCGTAGCGCAACCGGCGACTCCGGCGGAGGACGCCCCTCCGCCGATTCGCGAGTTCGATGTCGAGACCATCGCCCGGCTCGGTCGCGAGCTCCATCGTGTCGACCAGTTGGCGTGGGTCGCGACCGATGTGCTGGCGGCCAAGGTGGGCTTCGCGACCTACAGCAAGGAGGGGGCGTGCGGTTGGGTGGTCGAGACCTCCGGCGCCGAACCGGTCGTGCGGTTCCTGCGCAAGACCGGCGAGACGATCGAGGCGGCCTACGACATCCGCTTCCCGGCGACGGGGTCCCCGGTGCTCGAGGTGCCGCAGGATCGGGTGCTGACCGCGCGGCAGCTCGCACGACACGTCGCCCGCGACACCGCGATCCAGCCGTTCAGCGAGGGCAAATACCCGCTCTGCCGCCTCCGGCCGGGCAACCATTTCAACTACGCGGTGCTCGACGATCCCGACGGCGACGGTTTCCTCGTCTACCTGCTGCGTCCGAAGGAGACGAACGACGAGGTGCCGATCGGCGGCCACCATCGCATCACCGTCTCGGCCGACGGACGCACCGTCGAGCGCGTCGATGCGCTCTCGCGCTCCTGCCTGACGATGAATCGTAAGCGCGAGATTCCGGAGGACGGCAAGCTGGTGAGTCTCGGGATGAATCACGTCGTATCCGCCACTCCGGTGGAGACCCATGTCTTCCTTTCCCTGCAGGAGAAGCTGCCATTCTACGTGCTCACTCGGGACGGCACGGCCTGGCAGGTCGAGGGCGGGATGATCAGCCGAAGCTACACCGCTTCGCCGGCTCCCGCCCCAGAATCCGGCAAGAGGTAGCCGGCAGGGTGGGGCGCGGTACTGGTGCACTCGGGACTGCGTGGCGCGCTGGACAGCGTCGCGCGGTCGGACAACATGGCCGCCATGAACGATCCCCGCTTCGCGCGACTGGCCGATGTGCTCACCGGCTTCTCCACTTCGCTCGCCAAGGGCGAACGCGTCCTCATCGACGCCTTCGACATCCCCGAGGAGATGGTCATCGCCCTCGTGCGCGCCGCCCGCGCCCGCGGCGCGTTGCCCTATGTGCAGCTCAACAACTCCCGGATCACCCGCGAGCTGCTGCGCGGGGCCGAGGCGGCGCAGTATCGGACGAGCGCGGAGGCCGAACTCTTCCGTATGAAGCGCATGGACGCCTACATCGCGCTGCGCGGCTCCGGCAACATCTTCGAATCCTCCGACGTGCCCGCCGACCGGATGCAGCTCGTCAACGGCCTCATGCGCCCGGTGCTCAACTGGCGCGTGGAGAAGACCAAGTGGGTCGTGCTCCGCTGGCCCACCTCTGCGATGGCCCAGCAGGCGGGCATGAGCACCGAACGGTTCGAGGACTTCTATTTCCGCGTGTGCACGCTCGACTACGCGCGCATGCGCCCGGGCATGGCGGCGCTCCAGAAACTCATGGCGCGCACCGACCGCGTGGAGATCAAGGGCCCCGGCACCGACCTGCGCTTTTCGATCAAAGGCATCGGCGCGGTGCCCTGCGGCGGCCTGCGCAACATCCCGGACGGCGAGGTCTTCTCCTGCCCGGTCAAGGACAGCGTCGAGGGCGAGATCACCTACAACGCCGCCTCGGTCTACCAGGGCGTGGAGTTCAACAACGTGCGCCTCGTCTTCAAGCAGGGCCGCATCGTCGAGGCCACCTGCAGTGGCGACAACCGGCGGCTCAACGCGATCTTCGACTCCGATCCCGGCGCGCGCTACGTGGGCGAGTTCGCCCTCGGCTTCAACCCGCACATCCTCCAGCCGATGCGCGACATCCTCTTCGACGAGAAGATCGCCGGCTCGTTCCACTTCACGCCCGGCCAGGCCTACGGCGACGCCGACAACGGCAACCGCTCGCAGGTGCACTGGGACCTCGTCTCGATCCAGCGGCCCGAGTGCGGCGGCGGCGAGATCCGCTTCGACGGCAGACTCGTGCGCAAGGACGGGCGCTTCGTGCTGAAGTCGCTCGAGAAACTGAATCCCGAATACCTGCTCGGCGGCAAGTGAGCCGCCGCCGGGCACCGACACCGTCTATCCCATGGGTCACGCACGCGACATCCTCGACCGCCTCGCCGCGCAGCGCGCCAGCGAGGCGCAGGAAGATCGGCGCTGGGAACACCACCGGCGGCTGTGCGCGCCGCCGCCCTGGTTCCTGATCGCGCTCGGGCTGTTCGCGCTGGCGAGCATGGTGCTGCTGGCCACGGCTCTCGTCTCGGCCAAGGACCGCGCGGCGTTGGACACCATGGGGCGGATCGGCCTGTTCGTCTACGCGCTGTTCCTCATGCCGCTGGCGCTCTACATCGAGAAACGCCGGCGCAACGGGCTGAAGAAGATCCTGCTTCAGGAGGCGCCCGAGCTCGCGGCCAAACTCAAGGCCGAGCGCATCCTCTGATCCGCCATGCGGCGTTCGCTACGCATCGCCGCCTCGGTTGTCGGCTGTGTTTGGGCACGCGCACGGAGTGCGTGGGTGTGCCTGTCGACTCGGTTCCGCGCGCGCCGCGAGCGGAGCTCGCGCCGCGGCCGGACGCTGCGCCGGTTGGCGTGCGGCACGGCGCTCGTTCTGGCGGTGTTCCTCGGCGGCGCGGAGTGGGCGGTGTGCCGCGCGGCCGCGGGGCGGGTGTACGCCACCGCCGGCGAGGTGCCGACGGCCGACGTCGCGCTGGTGCTCGGCACGGCCAGGCTGCTGGCCGATGGTCGTCCCAACGTCTTCTACACCGCGCGGATCGCGCTCGCGGCCGAATTGTTCCGCACCGGAAAGGTGCGCGGGCTCATCGTGAGCGGCGACAACTCGCGGAGCGACTACGACGAGCCCACGTCGATGAAGGCCGATCTCGTCGCCGGCGGTGTGCCGGAGCGGTTCATCACCTGCGACTACGCGGGCTTCTCCACGCTCGACTCCGTCCGGCGGTTGAGCCGGGTGTTCGGTCAGCGGCGCGTGGTCGTGGTCTCGCAGCGCTTCCACGTGGAGCGGGCGCTCTTCCTCGCGCGGCGCGACGGGCTCGAGGCCCGCGGCTGCGCGGCCGCCGATGCGGCGCGCTGGTGGCAGGTGCGGGTGCGCCTGCGCGAGGTGCTCGCGCGCGGCAAGGCGGTGCTCGACGTGGCGCTGCGCCGGGAGGCCAGGTTCCTGGGACTGCCGGAGCCGGTGCGGCTCGCCGGGGCGGAGTGAGCGCCGGCGGCGGGCACGAAAAAACCCGGCACGCACGAGGCACAACCGGGTTTCAAATACAGGTCGGACGCCGGGGGCGCCCGCCGGATTACTTCTTCTTCGCAGCCTTCTTGGCGGGCGCCTTCTTGGCGGGCGCCTTCTTGGCTTTCGGAGCAGCCTTCTTGGCGGCGGTTTTCTTGGGAGCGGACTTGGGCGATTTCTTGGCCATGATGATGTGATGTTTCGATTGAGGGTGAACTAGCCCCGCCAAGGGATCCTGACCGGGGCACGCCCAGCTAGAACTAGTTGGCCGAGAAAGTAAATACCTCGTCGCGGAAAAAAGGGCGGCGGCCGACCGCCCCGGAGAAGTGAGACCATGGACCGGATACGGAGAGGGCGGGGCGTCTGCGGGGTTGCGCCCCCGCCGCGATCCGCTGCAATCCCCGCCATGAACGAATGCGACCCCCGCCCCCCCGGCCTCGACGAGTTCGTGCGGCGACTCCCGAAAACGGAGACCCATCTGCATCTCGAGGGCGCGCTGCCGTATCACCTGCTGCAGCGGCTCGACCCCGTCCGCTTCGCGCAGCCGCCGCCGTCGTGGGCGCCGGACCATCGCTTCGGCAGCTTCACCGATTTCGACAACCTGATCATCGGCCTGTTGTCGCCCTGGTTCACTTCGGCCGGCCGCTACCACGAGGCGGCGGCGCAGGTCTTCCGCGGGCTCGCCGCGCAGAATGTCCGCTATGTCGAGACGAGCTTCCATCTGCCGATCGTGCAGTTCATCGGCGACGGTGGAGAGGCGATCGTGCAGGCGATCCTGGATGCCGTGCCGCCGGGTCTGACGGTGCGCGTGTTCGCAGGCCTGGTGCGCGACTGCCACACCGGTCCGATCCCGGCGGTGATCGCGGACGCGCTGCGCTGGAAGTGGCTCGCCGGGTTCGATCTCCACGGACACGAGACGTTGCCGCTCGAGGACTGGACCGCCGCGGTGTGGCGCCGCGCGCGCGACGCCGGCAAGGAGACGAAGGCCCATGCCGGCGAGTTCGGCGGCGCCGCCAACGTACGCACGGTCGTAGAACACCTCGGCGTGCGCCGGGTGCAGCACGGCGTGCGCGCGATCGAGGACCCGGAGGTGGTGGCGCTGCTCGTGCGGGAAGGGGTGACGCTCGACATCACACCGATCAGCAACGTGAAGCTCGGAGTCGTGCCGTCGCTGCGCGAACACCCGATCCGCGCGCTGCTCGCCGCGAGCGTGCGGTGCACGGTGAGCACCGACGATCCGCTCATCTTCGGCAACACCCTGACGGACGAGTACTGCGGACTGGCGACGGAGGCGGGCTTCACCGGCGCGGAGTTGGTGCAGGTCGCGCGCAACGGTTTCCTCGCCGGCACGATGCCGGAGCCGACCCGGATCGCGGCGCTCGCCGAACTGGCCGCGCTCGAGCGGGAGGAGTGTTGAGCGGAGGAGCGCGCATGGGCGAACGCCTGAAAGTGCTTTTCGTCTGCGCCATGAACAAGCAGCGCAGCGTGACGGCTGAGCGCCTCTATCGGAACGATCCGCGGGTGGCGGTGCGTTCGGCCGGCGTGCGTACGGAGGCGGTCCGGCGCCTCGGCGAGGCCGATCTGCGCTGGGCGGACGTCGTCTTCGCGATGGATCGCGAGCACAAGCGGTGGATCGCGCAGCGCTTCGCACACCTCGCACTGCCGCCGATCGAGGTCCTCGACATCCCCGACGAGTACGAGGCGATGGATCCGCAATTGCAGGAGCAGTTGCGGGCGCTGCTCGATCCGGAGATCGATCGCTACCGGGCGGCGCGAGACACATGAGCCGCCGCGGCGCCGGCGAAACAAACCGCGCCGCTGTAACCACCTTTCTCTTGGCGCGCACGGTGTGCCGCGCCTACCGTGCGCGCCGTCGGTGAAACCCCAACTCCTTCCAACATGACAGCACTCGTCCTCGGTTCGCTTCTTCTCTTCGGCGGTGTCATCGCGCTTGTCGTACGTGCGGCCTCCGGCTCGCCGGCCACGCGCGCGACCCTCGGCAGCGCGGGGCTCGTCGCCATTCTGCTCGGCGTGGCGGCCTTCGTCATCGCTTCGGCGGTCTACGTGGCCTCGGACCAGACCGGCGTCGTGGTGCGCACGCTCGGCGCCGAGCTGCCGGCCGGGCACATCGTGGCCGTGGCGGGGGAGAAGGGGCCGCAGGCCAAGGTCCTCGGGCCGGGCTGGCATTTCGGCTACTGGCCGTGGTCCTACGAGGTCGAGAAGGTGGGGACGATCATGGTGCCCAACGGCCAGATCGGCGTCGTCACCGCGCTCGACGGCAAGGTCCTGCCCGGCGGCACGGTGTTCGCGCCGGCCTGGAAATCGGCCGACGACATGCTCGACGCCACCAAGTTTCTCGCCGACGGCGCCGGCTTCCGCGGCCCGCAGCTCACGATCCTCACGCCCGGCAACTACCGCATCAATCCGCGGCTCTTCAAGGTCGAGATGCGTTCGGTCACGCTCGTGGCCGCCGGCGAGGTCGGCGTGGTCAAGGCCAACGCCGGCGACATCTACACGGGAGAGGAGAAGCTCACCGTGAACGGTGTCGACATCGTGCCGCAGGGTTTCCGTGGCATCTGGCGCCAGCCGTTGTTGCCCGGCGCCTACAACCTGCACCCCGAGGCGTTCCAGGTCATCAAGGTGAAGACGACCCAGCGCGTGTACACCTACCAGCATGTGGCCAGCTCCCCGCACGAGCGGCGCGGCGCCGCCCAGCCCACGGTCGATTACTCGATCAGCGTACGCTCCAAGGACGGCTTCACCTTCCCGGTCGACGTGCGCCTTTCGCTCTCCGTGGCGGCGGAGAACGCGCCGTACCTTGTCGCGCTGCTCGGCGATCCCGACCGCGTCGTGAAGGACACGCAGGAGGACGACGAACTCGAGATCCTCGAGGCGCGCCTCGTGCTGCCCACGGCTCGCGCCGCGCTGCGCAACGTCGCCGAGACGCTCGGTGCCCTCGAATACGTCGCCAGCCGCAGCCGCGTGGAGACGATGACGAGCAAACTCGTCGAGGCCGAGTTCCATCCTTACAAGCTCACCTTCCTCGGCGCGTTCATCGGTGCCATCGGGCTCGATGCCACCGAGGCCGGCCAGAAGCTGCTGCTCACGCAGACCGACAAGGAGGTCGCGTCGAACCAACGCGCCACCTACCAGCAGCAGCAGCAGGCCGAGGTCGCGCGCCAGCAGTTCATCCGTTCCCGCGAGGAGGCCGACCAACAGAAGCAACTGGTCGAGGCCGAGTTTGCCGTGAAGACCGCGGCGGAACGCGCGAAGGCGCTCGTCGAGAGCGCCAAGGGCGAAGCCGAGCAGATCCGGATCACCGCCGAAGCGCGCAAGCAGAGCTACGACCTGCTCGCCTCCGCCATCGGCAAGGAGGGCGTGACGCTGCTCGAGAGCCTGCGGCTGGTGCAGGAGGGCAAGATCCGGATCACGCCCGAGGTGCTCGTGCAGGGCGGTGGCGAGAACGCGATGAACGACGCGCTCGCCGCGACGATCCTGCGGCAGCAGCTGCAGGTGAAGCCGGCGGCGAAGTGACTCTGTGCGCACACCTGACGCCTCACCCGAGTGCCGACTGAATTCACCGTCCCCGAGGGCATCCGCCGCGAGCGCGCCGATAAGGTGCTCGCGGTGCATTTCCCCGAGCACAGCCGCGCGGCGCTCCAGCGCGCCTTCGACGCGGGACTGGTTTGCCTCGGCGGCCGGCCCGTCGAGCGCAAGCACGCGGTGACCGCGGGCGAAGTGCTCGTCTTCTCGCTGCCGGAAGTGAAGCCGGCGGAGCTGCGCGCGGTGGCGATCCCGCTCGGGATCCTCTTCGAGGACGAGCACCTGCTGGCGGTCAACAAGACCGCTGGCATGGTCGTGCACCCCGGCGCCGGCACGGGCGAGGATACGCTCGTGCACGCGTTGCTGGCACACTGCAAGGGACAGCTCAGCGGTATCGGCGGGGTGGAGCGGCCGGGCATCGTCCACCGGCTTGATCGCGAGACTTCCGGCGTGATTCTCGTCGCGAAGAGCGACGCCGCGCACCGCGCGCTCACGGCGGCCTTCGCGCGACGCGATGTGGTGAAGGAGTACCTCGCGCTGGTCGCCGGTGTGCCGAAGCAGGGGAGCGGCCGGATCGAGAAGCCGATCGCGCGGCATCCCACGCAGCGCCATCGCATGAAGGCGGTCGTCTCCGGTGGCCGCGCCGCGCGCACGGATTGGACTGTGCTCGAATTGTGGGCGCCGCACGCGGCGCTGGTGCGTTGCCGGATCCACACGGGGCGCACCCACCAGATCCGGGTGCACCTCTCCAGCATCGGACATCCGCTGCTGGGCGACCCGGTGTACGGGTTCCGGGAGAAGAGCGTGCCGTTGGCTGTGCCGCGCGTGATGCTCCACGCCGAGCACCTGGCGATCCTGCATCCGGTCACGGGTGCCGCGCTCGACCTGCGCGCGCCGCTGCCGGAGGATTTCGTCGAGGTGCGGGCGCGGCTGCGGCGTTTGGCGCATTGAGTCGACAAGGGGAGGGCCGTGACGATCGGTCCGAATCAGGAACGGATTGCGCTGCGGCGCGGCTTCATCCACCGTCCGTGCCCCACATGCCGAAGGATACGTCCCCCAGCCCGCAGCCGCATTACTCCGGATCGCTCGATTCGGAGATTCTGCGCTCGTTGATGGAGACGATCCCGGACCGGATCTATTTCAAGGATCTGGAGAGCCGGTTTGTCTGTGTGAACAAAGCGCAGGCCGAGTGGCTCAAGGCGGAGTCTCCGGCGGCGATGGTCGGCAAGACCGACTTCGAGTACTTCGCGCCGGCGCATGCGGAGCTGGCGCGACAGACCGAGCAGGAGATCATCCGCACCGGTCAGGCGTCGGTCGGCCAGATCGAGAAACTGGAACTGACTGATGGCACGGTGTGCTGGGGCTCCGCGACGAAACTGCCTTGGCGCGACTCCTCCGGCCGCATCATCGGGACGTTCGGGCTGACCCGCGACCACACCGCGACCAAGCAGATCGAGGAGAAGCTCAACCAGGAGCGCACGCTGTTGCGCACGATCATCGACCACCTGCCCAGCCGGGTCTTCGTGAAGGATCGGACCGGCCGCTACATCCTCAACAACCGGGCCCATCAGCGCATGATCGGGGTGGACTCCCAGGACGACGCGCTCGGCCACACCATTCTCGACTACCACAACGATGCGCGCGGCGAGCGGTCCATGGTCGAGGATCATCGGGTGCTCGCCGGCGGCCCCTCGATCATCAACCGCGAGAGCTCGGACCTGCTGCCCGATGGGCAGCGGCGGTGGGCGCTCACCACGAAGGTGCCGTTGCACGACCCGGTGGGGAAGCTCATCGGGCTCGTCGGCATCACCCACGACATCACCGAGCGCAAGCGGGTGGAGGAGGAGTTGCGCGACCGCACACTGGAGATGGAGGCCGATCTCCAGATGGCGTGCCGGATCCAGAACGTCTTCCTCACCCAGAGCTACCCCGTCTTCCCCCGGGGCGTGCCGGCGGAGGCGAGCGCGCTGCGCTTCGCCCACCGCTACGTGCCCGCCGCCAGCCTGGGCGGCGACTTCTTCGAGGTTGTCCAACTTTCGGACACGAAGTGCGTCGTGCTGATCTGCGACGTGATGGGGCATGGCGTGCGCGCCGGCCTGCTCACCGCGCTCATCCGCGGGCTGGTCGGCGAGCTCGACGAGCGGGCCGAGAATCCGGCGCATGTGCTCGCCGAGATCAACCGCGGGTTCCTGCCGATCTTCCGCCAGACCGGGCAGCCCGTCTTCGCCACGGTCTTCTGCGGGGTGATCGACACGGAGCTCCAGCGCATCTCGTATGCGAATGCCGGGCACCCGCCGCCGCTGCATGTCCGCCAGTCCTCCGGCACGGTGGTTCCGCTGGCCCTCGGCAACCCGGAGCCCGCCGCGGGCCTGGTGGACGATTTCGTGTACACCCGCGGCGAATGCCCCTTCGGGGTCGGCGACAAGCTGCTCTGCTACACCGACGGCGTGCTCGAGGCGGCCGACGCCAACGGCGAGTACTTCGGCCAGGAGCGGTTGAGCAACCTCGCGGGCTTCTTCGGCCAACGGACGGGCGACGAGCTCATCGACAAGGTCATGGCGGCGGTGCGCGGCTTCAGCGGCCGCGAGCAGTTCGAGGACGACCTCTGCCTGCTCACCATCGAATCGACCGGGATGACCTGTCCGCTGGTGGTGCTCAACTGGGAGATCTGAACGGGCGGTGGCGGACCGCGCGTAACCGCGTTGTGCGTCCGGCGTCTCCTCCGCGGTCCCGGTCCTGCGCACAATGAAGACTCCATCATCGCCGAAAGGCTGGCTCTCGCCCTTCATCACCATCGCCTTTGTCGTGCTCGCGGCGACGGGGGGCCTGTTGTTCTTCCACATCAAGAACGGCCCGATCATGGCGCTGCACGAGTGGTTCGGCTGGCTCTTCGTGGTCGCGGGCATCGTGCATCTGCTGCTCAATCTCCGAGCGCTGCTGGCCCACCTCCGGCGCCCGGCGGGCGTGGTCTCTGTCGCCGTTGCGCTCGTGCTGGTCGCGTTCCTCTGGCTCGGCGGCGCGCGGCACGAAGGGGCGCACCACCGGCGCGGCTACGGAGCGGAGCGGCCCGGGGCGAGCAGTTCGTCGGCGATGCCGTAACGCAGGTTGTAGAAGGAGTGGGTGAGCCGCTCGACGCGGGCCAGCTTCGCGACCTCGATGATGGTGGCCAACGCTGTCGGGAAAACGTCGGCACGCGCGGCGGGCAGCCCGGGCAGCGCGCGGCGCGCGGCGAGCGGCAGCGCCGCGGTGTGGGCGAGGAGCTGCTCGAGCTCGGCGAGGGCGACCGTGGTGTCGTTCCTCTCGAGCGGCTGGCCGTGCACGGCGGCGAACATCGCGCGCACGGTGGTCACCGTCCCGCCGGTGGCCACGGCGGTGGCGGGCGCGGGGAGCGCGAAACGGAACGGCGCCTGCTCGCCCCCGGAGAACGCCTCCCGCACCGCGGCGGCGATCGCCGCCCGGGCGGCCGCCGCGAGCGGCGCGGAGGGATCCGTGACACAGCGCTCGGTGAGCCGGACGCACCCAAGCGGCACGCTCACCGATTGCACGGCCCGGCGAGCCCGGAACTCGAGGCATTCGAGGCTGCCGCCGCCGAGGTCGAAGAGGTAGAAATCCTGTGCCCCGACCAACGCCGGGTCGGCCCCCAGCCCGCGACCGATGGTGTCGGCTTCTTGTTGTCCGGTGAGGATCCGCACCGTCAAACCGGTCTCCCGCAGGATGCGGTCCGCGAAGTCGCGCCCGTTCGCCGCATCGCGGACGGCGCTGGTGGCGACGATCACGGTCTGGGCGGGGGCGAAGGTTTGTGCGACCGCGAGCAGCCGCGCGACCGCCGCGCGACCGTGCTCGATGCTGTCGGGCGCGAGGGTGGGGAGGGTGCCGCCCAGGCCGCGGCCGATGCGCGCCTCCTCGACGGCGAAGTGCACGGTCTCGATGCCGCCGCCGGCCGAGCGGGCGGCGACGAGGAGCTTGATGGTGTTGCTGCCGATATCGATGACGGCGACGCGCATGCGGACAGGTTGGGCGCAGCAGTGGCGAAAGTGAAACCAGGAATCGGAGGTGGCCGGCGACCGCACGGAATTTTGTTCCGATCGGAACAAAATTCTGTGCGGTCAGGTCCGGCCGGCACGGGCGGCGAGTTCAGCGAGCTGCGTTCAACCCAGGGTTGGACGCCGACCTGCGTTTGCCTTTCACGCAACGCGCGGATCCCCGGCGCCGCCCCGACCTCCGACCGTTTACCTTCACGGTCGTGAAGGTAAACGGTCGGGCTGGGGCCGGGGGAACTGGCGCGTTCGGAGCGCCACGCACCGGCGTCCCCGGAGGCGTGCCGCGCTGCGATGGGCGCGGTCGCTCCGGTCGGCGTAACGTCGTGTTCTTTTCTGGCGTTCACCGCCGGTCCGCGCTCCCTGTCTGTCCCGTGCCGCTGTTCACGCTCAAGTCCGACTACCCGCCGATGGGCGACCAGCCCGAGGCGATCGCAAAGCTGGTGGAGTCGATCCGTGCGGGCCATCGCGACCAGACGCTGCTCGGCGTGACCGGCTCGGGAAAGACGTTCACGATGGCCAACGTCATCGCGCAGTGCGACCGGCCGGTGCTCATCATCTCGCACAACAAGACGCTGGCCGCGCAGCTCTTCTCCGAGTTCAAGAACTTCTTCCCGGAGAACGCCGTCGAGTACTTTGTCAGCTACTACGACTACTACCAGCCCGAGGCGTACATCCCGTCGAGCGACACGTTCATCGAGAAGGACAGCTCGATCAACGACGAGATCGAGCGCCTGCGCATCTCCGCGGCGAGCGCGTTGGTGAGCCGGCGCGACGTGATCGTCGTGGCGAGCGTCTCGTGCATCTACGGCCTGGGCTCGCCGGAGGATTTTTCCGAGCTGCGCATCCCGCTCAAGGTCGGGGCGACGTTCTCGCGCCAGCAGTTCCTCGAGCGGCTCGTCGACAATCTCTACGAGCGCAACGACTACGAGCTGCAGCGCGGCCGATTCCGTGTGCGCGGCGACGTGATCGACGTCATGCCGGCGTACCTCGAGCACGGGCTGCGCGTGGAGTTCTTCGGCGACGAGATCGACGCGCTCAGCGAGTTCGAGCCGCTCACCGGCAAGACGATCCGCAAGCTCGAGCAGTTCGACCTCTATCCGGCCAATCAGTACGTGACGACCAAGGACAAGCTCGAGGGGGCGATCGCCTCGATCCGCGCCGAGCTCGACGCACGCGTGGCGGAGTTCGAGCAGAACGGCCAGCTCCTCGAGGCGCAGCGGATCAAGATGCGCTGCGAGTACGACCTGGAGCTGCTGCGCGAGATGGGGTTCTGCAACGGCATCGAGAACTACTCGCGCCACCTCTCCGGCCGCAAGCCGGGCGACCGGCCGTTCTGCCTGCTCGATTTCTTCCCGAAGGACTTCCTGCTCTTCATCGACGAGAGCCACGTGACCGTGCCGCAGATCGGCGGCATGTACGCCGGCGACCGCTCGCGCAAGGAGACGCTGGTGAACTTCGGCTTCCGCCTACCCTCGGCGCTGGACAACCGCCCGCTCAACTTCGACGAGTTCCGCGCGGTGACCGGCCAGACGCTCTTCGTCTCCGCCACGCCGGCGAAGTACGAGTTCGAACACTCGACGGTCGTGGCCGAGCAAGTCATCCGGCCGACCGGGCTGCTCGATCCGGAGATCCAGCTTCGCCCGACGAAGGGACAGGTCGAGGATCTCATCGGCGAGATTCGCCAGGCGGTCGCGGCCGGCGAGCGCGTGCTCGTCACGACCCTGACCAAACGCCTCTCCGAGGACATCACGACCTACCTGCGCGAGGCGAAGATCCGCGTCGAGTACCTGCATTCCGACATCGACGCGATCGAGCGCGTCGAGATCCTGCGCAATCTCCGCCTCGGCAACTTCGACGTGCTCGTGGGCATCAACCTCCTGCGCGAGGGACTCGACCTGCCCGAGGTCGCGCTGGTCGCGATCCTCGACGCCGACAAGGAGGGGTTCCTCCGCAGCGAGACCAGCCTGATCCAGACGGCCGGCCGCGCCGCGCGCCACGAGAAGGGCCGGGTGATCTTCTACGCCGACGTGCAGACCGAGTCGATCCGTCGCACGATCGCGGTGACGGCGAAACGCCGGGAGAAGCAGATGGCCTACAACCTCGCGCACGGCATCACGCCGCGCAGCGTGAAACGCGCCGCGCAGAGCAGCCTCGCCACCTACGACGGCAGCGGGAAGCGCGACGAGACGCCCGTGGCCGCCGTGGGCGAGGACAACGATGTGGCCGCCGTGATCGCGGAACTCGAGGACGAGATGCAGGAGGCGGCGGAGTCGCTGGAGTTCGAGCGCGCCGCGCTGTTGCGCGACCAGATCAAGGCGCTGAAGACCGGCGAGTACCGCAAGCCCGCGGCCGGGTCGAAGCCGGCGAAGCTCTACACCGCGCCAAAGCGCGGCAAGCGCGGCACGGGGCGGAAGTGAGCGGGGGCCCGCGGGGTGGCGCCTTGTGGCGCCGGCGGGGCGGCACGGTATCCGTTCCGCGCGGAAGCGATGCGCGATGGCGGGCCTGATGCCTCCCCACCGACCGGAACAGGGAACTGCGGCCGGCTCCTCCCTGCGCCTTGCGATCCGCGCCGGCATCCATGGCAACTTGCCCGCGCCGGACGCGGCGTAGCCGATCGAACGTGACGCCACGGGCGCAGTTCACGGTGGTCGAGCGCGCCGGCGACGCCTGGCGCAGCGAGCACCGCGCGGTCCCGGACGAGGTGGCGGCGGCGATACGGCGGCACCGCGAGAGCGCGTGTCCGGATGCCGCCGGGCCGCTGGCGGAGCCGTCCCGGCGGGAGGCGCAGCGGCGGCGGTCTTCCCTGCGATGGCGTCCCGGGAGTTCCTGGGCGAGGAGCCCGGGGCGGGGGAGCGGCCGCTGGCGGCGGCGTTGGCGCGGCGTGACGCGCGGCGCGGGTAACAAAAAACGCGAGCCGTGTGGCTCGCGTTCGGTGGGGTCGTTCACTGCGGACCGCCGGTCGGTCCGGATCCTCCCTGTGGCCGCCTGGCGGCCGGGGAGAGATGGTGCTCGGGGCGGGACTCGAACCCGCACGCCTTACGGCACACGCCCCTCAAACGTGTGTGTCTACCAATTCCACCACCCGAGCATCGTGAACTGAAAAAGAAGAGGCGCGGATTGAGGTGAATCGGGTCGGGCTTGTAAAGACCCGATTTGGCGAATTTTTCCGGAGCCTTGCCGCGGGCGGAAAACCGCTTGCCACCCCCGAGCCACCGGCGAGACTGCCGGCCCGCTTATCACTCTCACCCAACACGGTTTTCGCTGTGCGACCTGCCCCAAACCCACAGCCGCGCGAGCGAAATGACCACCGCCAACCATATGGACCACGAAGTCCCTCAGGATAACCAGCCCGTCGAGAACCAGCAGCCGATCAACGCCCCTGCCGAACCTGCGCCCGCCGCCCCGGTCGAGCAGGAAACGGCACCCGCCCCGGAGACCAAGTCCGCGGCCGGTATCGGGAAAATCGATCTGAGTGCACTCGCCGGCTTCAGTTTCGGCACGCAGTGGACCAGCGCCCACGCCGGCGGCGGCGACCGCCGCGAGGCGCGCGGCGACCGCGGCGCCCGGCCCGACCGGCGCGGCTTCGCCGGCGGCGGCGAGCGCGGGGACCGCGGCGATGCGCGGCGCGACCGGCGGCCGAGTGCGCGGCCGATGCGGCCGATGGGCGAGACCAGCGACGCGGCGGCGGCCGCAGGTGTGGGCCAGGCCCGTCCCTCCCGGCCGTACCGTGGCGAGCAGCAGGGCGGTGGCAATTTCCGGCGCGACCGCCAAGGCGGCGCCTCGGGTGGCGAGCGCGGCCCGCGTTTCGAGCGCGGCGCCCCGCAGGACAACCGTCCCTATCTGAGCCCCTTCTTCGAGGTCTCGTTCTACGCCGAGGATACCGCGTTCTCCGCGCTGGTGAAGGCGATCCGCGCGAGCTGCCACACCTACGAGCTGTTCGAGATCGCCCGCGTGGTGCTCGGCAAGAACGACCGCTTCGTGGTCGTCGTCCAGCGCAAGCCGGATGCCGAAGGCAAGCGCGCCCCGCTCTTCGTGACCCCGGTCGACGGCCTGCCGTTCGAGAACGAGGACGAGGCCGTGCAGCACGTGCTCCGCAACCATCTCGGCGACTTCTTCACGATGACCGAGGCCGAGGTCGAGGCCCCGAAGGGCAACTTCCAGTTCGTGATGCGCTGCGGCCTCACCGGCGAACTGCTCGCCCCGCCGAACTACCACCGTTACCAGAACATCCTCCAGCAGCACCATGCGGCGCGCCTCGGGCACATGCCCTTCGAGCGTTTCCGCGAGCGGCTCGAGACCGTGAAGGAGCCCGAGGTGATCGCGCAGTGGAGCGAGAAGATGAAGAAGGTCACGCGCTACGTCTGGAAGGAGGCCGGCGATCCGGCCGCCGCCCCGACCTTCGACACGATCGAGGAGGCGCGCACGTATCTGCTCGCCAACGCCCGCGACAAGGTCGTGCGCAGCGTCGACAGCGCCCGGTTCCACGGCAAGGTCGCCGACCAGCTGCCGGAGGGCGAGATCCGCGCCGCCGCCGAGGGCCACCTCGAGCGCCAGCGCCGGTTCCCGCTGGATACGGCCAACGCCCTGCGCGGTCGCCTGCGCCGGGAGGGTTTCACCATCTTCAAGCGCGGCTCGAAGGGCGTGTCCTACGTCTGCTCCGTGAAGCGCAAGTTCCGCCTGCCGGGCCAGGTGTTCTCCGAGAGCATCAGCGCGCTCATCGACTTCATCGAGAAGAACCCGGTCGTGTCCGTGAAGGAACTGCCGGCCAAACATCTCGGCATCGTCCAGCCCGAAGCCGCCGCGACCGAGACCTCGGCCGCGCCCGTGGAGGGCGCCGCTACGGCACCTTCCGCGCTCTCGCCGGAGGAGGACGCCAAGCTCAAGCGCCTCTGGATGGATCTGCGCTGGCTCGTCACCGAAGGTTACGTGACGGAGTATTCCGACGGGAAACTCTTCGCCGCGCCCCCGATGACCGCCCAGCAGCAGAAGTCGGAGGATGCCGCCAACGCCGCCGCCGATGCGGTGGAGGATGCCGCCCGTGCGGCCGCCGAGTCCGCGGCTCCCGCCGCGGAACCCGCGGCGGAATCCCCGGTCGCCGAGGCCCCCGCCGCGGCGCCGGTGGAGCAGCCGACCGAGCAGCCCCCGGCTGCACAGACCGACGAACCGTCTCCGACGGCCCCGACCCAGTAAACGGGTCGGCCGCTGCGGACGGAGGGAACCGTGACACACGATCGCACCCCCGGACCGCCGAACGCCTCGGTCCCCGCAGACCATGGATCTGCGGGGACGTCTGCTGGCAGCGATTCGCCGCGAACGGCGGTCTCGCCGGAGGCCGTCCGCCGGCGGTGGCCGGAGCGGCTGTGGCGCGAGTGGTTCCCGGGGACACACGGGCTCGCACTCGATCCGGCCTACAGCGCGCGCACGATCGACCTGCTGGCCTCGCTGGAGATTCTCGCGGCGCTGTTGTTGCAGGCGCAGGACTTCGCCCAGCACCGGCTGTTCTCGATCGGGCCGTTGGCGGCCATGCAGGGGCTGCTCCTGCTGGTGCTGCTGCTCAACCGTTTCGGCCGCGCACTGGATGCCGGGCGGCTGTTCTGCCTGGGGAACTGGGCGCTCGTCACGTTCTTCCTCGCCGTCGAGGAGATGGGCTCGCACCACATCGCGTTGCTGGGCTTCCCGGTGGTGTTGATCCTCTCCGGCCTGCTGCTCGACCGGCGTTTCTTCGCCGGCATCACCGCGCTGGTCCTGACCTCGGTCGTCGGCCTGACGGTCGCGGAGGTCGAGGGCTGGACGCGCAACCAGTTCAGCCAGTTCACGAGTTATGCGGGGATGTTCGAGACGCTGGTGATCCTGGGGTTCACCGCCGGGGCGGTCGTGCTGTTCACCGGCGACATGCGGCGCGCGCTGCTGCGCTCGCGGGAACAGGAGGCGCGACTGGCCGAGAGCAAGGCGGAGCTGCAGCGGCAGACCGAGGCGTTGCGGGGCACCGCGCGCAAGCTCAGCACGGCGATCGAGCTGGCCGCCGAGGGCGTGGCGCACACCGATATCGACGGCCGGATCACCGAGGTGAACTCCCGGGCGTCGGAGATCACCGGCTACACGCGGGACGAGCTGCTCGGGCGGCTGTTCACCGACTTCTTCCCGGCCGACGAACTGGCGCGGAAGCCGATCCGCTGGGATCTGCTCGACCGCGGCGAGGTGGTGCAGATGGAGCGCAAACTCAGCCGCAAGGACGGCACGGTGATCGTGGCGGAGATGACTTCGCAGCGACTGCCCGATCGCACGCTCCAGTGCTTCGTGCGCGACATCACCAGCCGCAACGCCCAGGAGGATGCGGCGCGCCAGCGCCAGCGGCTCGAATCGCTGGGCACGCTCGCCGGCGGGATCGCGCACGACTTCAACAACCTGCTCACCGTGATGCACGGCGCCCTCGACACGATCGCGGCGCGGGCGGAGGCGCCGCTCGCTCTCTCCGGCCCGCTCGAGGACCTGCGCACCGTGGCCGAGCGCGCCAACGAGCTCACGCGCCAGTTGCTGGCCTTCGCCCGTCGCCAGACCCTGGACCGGCGCTCGGTCGACCTGCGCCAGACGCTCGAGCAGAACGTGCGCATGCTGCGCCGCCTGCTCGGGCCCCAGATCGAGCTGGTGGTCGCGATCCCGGAGCAGGCGTGTCCGGTCTTTGCCGACGCTGGGGCGCTCGCGCAGGTGTTCACCAACCTTGCCGTCAACGCGCGCGATGCGATGCCGAAGGGCGGCCGGCTGGAACTGGGGTGCCGGACCGTCGAGATCGCAAGCCCGCCGGTCATGGAGGGCCGGGAGATCGCCGGCGGCGACTTCGTCCTCGTGCACGTGGCCGACAACGGCTGCGGGATCACCGAGGAGGTGCGTCGCCACATGTTCGAGCCGTTTTTCACCACCAAGGCGGGCACGCATGGCACGGGACTCGGCCTGTCGGTCTCGCTCGGCATCATCGAGCAGCACGGCGGCTGGATCGAGGTGTTCAGCGAGGCCGGCCGCGGCACCGAGTTTCGGATCTATCTCCCCAAACAGGGCCTGGTCGGCCCGGATCAGGCGGCGCCGGTGCGGCCGCCGGCCGAGGCGATCCGCGGGACCGAGACGATCCTGCTGGTCGAGGACGAGGAGCCGGTGCGGCGCCTGGCCGCGGGCGCGCTCGAGTGGTGCGGCTTCAAGGTGATCGAGGCGGCCACCGGCGTGGAGGCGTTGCGCCTCTGGGCGGAGCGGCCGGAGGCGATCCAGCTTCTGCTGACGGATGTTGCGATGCCGGGCGGGGTGAGCGGGGTGGACCTCGCGCAGGAGTGCCGGCGCCAGTGCCCGACGCTGCCGATCATGATCACCAGCGGCTACAATCAGGAGGAGGTCGGCTTCGGCGAGGGCTGCTGGGACGACATCCGGTTCCTGCCGAAACCGTACACGATGGCGGCCTTGGCCCGCATGGCCCGCGAGACCCTCGACACGCCGGTCATCCCGCGGGTGCGGTGAAGGGTGGGGGCGCCCGAAACAACTGCACGCGATGGCGCCCCGGCGCCTCGATCGAGAGCTTCAGGTTGAGCGCGTCGGGCGGCAGCCAACCGGCGATGCGCTCGGGCCACTCGATCGCGAGGCAGTAGGGGGCGACGAGAAAATCCTCCAGCAGCAGATCCTCGACCTGGTCGGGCGACTCGAGCCGGTAGGCGTCGAGGTGCACGAGGGTGCGGCGGCCGTGGTGCACGTTGTAGAGCGTGAACGTGGGGCTGGTGACCCGCTCGTGGATACCGAACGCCTCGGCCAAGCCCTGCACGAACGTGGTCTTGCCGACGCCGAGGTCGCCGCTCAACGCGAGCACGGACTCGGGCGGCAAAGCCTCGCCGAGCCGGCGCGCGAGCGCGTGCATCGCCTCGGTGGAGGTCGCCAGTGCGCCCTGTTCAAGCTCCGGCCAGATGTTCATAGCCGTGGTAACGCTGGAGCGGTATCGCGGAGGCGGGGACTTCCCCGGCGCGCACGAATTGCCCGATGCAGGTGAGCGGGGTCTGGAAACGGCGCCGCCAGGCGGCCTCGAAGGCGGCACGAGCGGTCCGGCCCGCGAGGGCGAAGAGCAGTTCGAAATCCTCGCCGTCGCTGAGCGCATGGTCGATGGCGCTGCGGCCGTCGCGGCGCGCGAGCGTGCGGGCCGCGCGACTGACCGGCAGCGCGGCGGGGGTGAGCGCCGGACGGAGCCCGGCGGGCGTCAGCTCGAGCAGGTCCTTGGCGAGGCCGTCGCTCACATCCATCAGGCACCGGACCTCGCGGCGGCCGGCGAGCCAGCGGCCCTCCGCCAGCCGTGGGACGAAGCGGTGGTGTTTGCCGAGGATGCTGCCGCCCAATTCGCCGGTGACGTAGATCCAATCGCCGGCGCGGGCGCCGCGGCGGGTGAGCACGCGCGGCCCGGCCGACTCGCCGAGCAGCGTGAGGAAGGCGCCGAGCATGTCGGCCGACTCGGCGATGTCGCCGCCGGCGATGGTGACGCCGTGGGCGCGGGCGCAGCGGCCGAGCGCCCGGTAGAAGCCGCGAATCCACGCAATGGAAACACGGCGCGGCAGCGCGAGCGAGACCACGGCGGAGCGCGGCACGCCGCCCATCGCGGCGATGTCGCTGAGGTTGCGCTTGAGCAGCTTCGCGGCGGCCGCGGCGGGAGGGAGCGAGTCGTCGAAATGGCGGCCGTGGATCACCGGATCGGTGGTGACGAGCAGCCGGCGTGCGCCCGTGGCCGGGAGCACGGCGCAATCGTCGCCGATGCCGAAGGGCTCGGGGGCGGTGGCGGCCCCGAGCCAGTCGCGGAGCTTGGCGATGAGGCGGCGCTCGCCGAGCGAGCCGACCGCCAAGGCGGGGTTGTCGGTGAACGGGTTCACGGGGAGCCGCCGACGCCGGCGAGCAGGTTGAGGATCGAGGTGAGGTTGAACAGCGCGTGCGCGACCACGGGCACGAGCAGGCTGCCGGATTTCTCGTAGGCCAGCGCGAGGATCAGCCCCAGCACGGTGAGCGGAAGGAAGTGCACGAGGTTGAGGTGCAGGGAGGCGAAGGCCAGCGAGCTCAACAGCAGCGCCGCCCACCGCGGCAGCAGGCACCGGGCGAACCGGAAGAGTCCGGCGCGGAAAAGGATCTCCTCGCCGAGCGGGGCGAGGACCACGGTCACGAACGTCAGCGCCAGCAGCAGGGCGGGCGAGGAACCGTTGTTGAAGAAACCGGCCAGGTCCTGGAGGTGTATCGGAATCCCCAATGCTTCCATCGCGGCGTTGGACAGGTAGCTGGCGCCGACCACGAAGGGCAGCGCGATGCAGAAGACCGCGGCGCCCAACAGGAGCCGGTCGGTCAGCGGCGCCGGGGGCCGGCGGCCGGCGGGCGGCAGCGGCCGACCGGCCAGGCGCCGGTAGACACTGAAGAGCGCGACGGCGATCGTGACGGCGCCCTGGAAACCGAAGGCGGAGAGGACGGAGGTCCAGCCGTTGCCGGTGGTGAGCGAGAACTGGCGGAACAGGCTGCCTGCCATCAGCGAGCCCACACCGAACGCGCACACGGCAATCCAGGAGACAAGCAGGGTGTCGGCGAGCGAGGCATCCCAAGCGGGCACCAGCGGCGGGCTCCGCCGCAGCGGCTGCAACTGCGGCGCCAAGTACCACGCGGAGACCAGCCCGAGACCGAGGAGCGCCAGCAGCCACTGGCAGAGCAGGAAGGTGCCGGCGACGGAGGAGAGATCGAACATCGCGAGGAGGTTGAGCGGGAGGCGTGCGGGAACCAAGGCCGAAGCGCGGCGGAACGCCGGCGGCGCGAGGGGAAGTCGCTGCGGCCGCGCGCGGCGTGGCGCGAGGGGATCAGGCGCCGGGATTCATCCGGCGCTTCATCTCTCGCACGGCTTCCTCGACACCGGTGAGCAGGGCGCGGCTGAGGATGCTGTGTCCGATGTTGAACTCGTGCAGGCCGGGGAGGGTGCGGACCTCGGCGATGTTCACGTAGTTGATGCCGTGGCCCGCATTGACGGTGAGGCCGAGCTTCGGCCCGAGGATCGCGGCTTTGCGCAGCCGCTCGAACTCGGCGGCTGCGGCGGCGGGCTCGAAATAGGCGTTGGCGTAGGCGCCGGTGTGCAGCTCGACGAACGGGCTCTTCATCTCGGCGGCGGCCTCGAGCGCGGGCTCGTCGGGGCCGATGAAGAGGCTGGTCTTGATGCCGGCGGCGGTGAGCGCGGCCACGGTATCGCGCACGCGCGCACGCTGGCCGACGACGTCGAGCCCGCCCTCGGTGGTTACCTCGGCGCGGTTCTCGGGGACGAGGCAGGCGTACTCGGGCTTCAGTTTGAGGGCGAAGGCGACCATGGCGTCGGTGCAGGCCATCTCGAGGTTGAGGCGGGTCTTGATGGACTCGCGCAGGCGCCAGACATCGCGCTCCTGGATGTGGCGACGGTCCTCGCGGAGGTGGACGGTGATGCCGTCGGCCCCGGCGCGTTCGGCGGCGAGGGCGAGTTCGACCGGGTCGGGCTCGATGAAGCGGCCGCAGGTCGCGGGCTCGGCGCGGTAGCGGGCCTGGCGGAGGGTGGCGGCGTGGTCGATGTTGACGCCGAGGAGGATGGGCGAGGTGGACGACATGGCGGCGGGAATGAGACGAAGATGCGATGCGATGCGCAGGCGGCGAGGAGAGAAATGGGGGAGGGGAGCGGAGAGATGGCGGAGGACGGAAGACGGATGCTAGCAGCCTGTCGGCGAAGTCCGACAGGCTGCTAGGGACGAATCATCAACCGGATGTTTTCCCTTACTCCAATAAGGTTCCACTCTCCCGAACTCCGTGCGCTCGGTGCTCTGTGGTAATGCTTCCGTTCCTCATTTCGTGAGTTCCAGATTTTCCGGTCTGACGCTTTGGTGGGCGGCTTTGCGAGCGTCAGCGGCTCGGCGGTGCCAGATGGGGCTGGCGGTGGGGGCGGGGTTGGGCTCAATGGCGCGCGAACATGAGCGACACCGCCGAAACGACCGCCGCACCGGGCACGCCGACGACCGAGAAGCAGGAGAACATCCTGCTCAACCTGATCTGCAACGTGGCGTTGCCGTCGTACATCCTGATCAAGTTCAGCGGGCCGGCGAAGGTGCTGTTCTGGCAGAGCCCGGGGCTGGGGCCGAAGTGGGCGCTGATCGTCGCGCTGGCCTTCCCGGTCCTCTACGGCGGGTACGATTTGGTGGTGCGACGGAAGTGGAATTTCTTCTCGGTGGTGGGCTTCATCTCGACGCTGCTCACCGGCGGGCTGGGACTGTTCGAGGTGGCGGCGATCTGGATCGCGGTGAAGGAGGCGGCGGTGCCGTTGATCTTCGGCGTGGCGGTCGTGGGCTCGCTGTGGACCTCGACGCCGCTGGTGCGCACGCTGCTCTATAGCGACAAGATTCTGGACACGGAGAAGGTGGCGGCGGTGCTGGCCGCGCGCGGGGCGCAGGGGGCGTTCGAGCGGCTGCTGGTGCGGGCCACGTGGCTGCTGGCCGGCTCGTTCTTCCTGAGCGCGGTGACGAATTTCGTGCTCGCGCGCGTGGTGCTGAAGAGCCCGCCGGACTCGGCGGCCTTCAAGGCCGAGATGGGCCGCATGCTCGCGCTGAGCTGGCCGGTGAACGTGCTGCCGAGCCTCGTGGTGACGCTGCTGGCGCTCTGGTATCTGCTCGCCGGGATCAAGCGCCTCACCGGACTCTCGCTCGACGATGTCTTCCGTCAGCCGCCGGAGAAACCGGTGGACGGTGGGCGGTAGACGGTTGCCGGTGGACGGTTGCCGGTGGCCGGTGGGCGGTAGACGGTAACCGGTTGCCGGTTGTCGGTGGCCGGTGGGCAGTGGCCGGTAGCCTGTTGCCGGTTGGCGGTGGACTGTGGACGGTGGGCCGCGCAAGGGGCTTCGTCCCATGCGGTGTCACCGTGGCCGGAGTCGAAACGCTCACGCGTTTCGCTACGACGGAGGGGCGGCGATCTGTGTGCATCGGCGTCCATCTGCGGTTCCACCTTCCGCGGCTGAACCCGAGATCCCTCGGTCCGCGCGGGTTTCGCGCGCGGCCAGCCGTCAGTCCGCGGGCTGGGCGTTGCGGGGGTGCAGGACGGTGGCGCAGACGCCGCCGTCGGGACGGTCGACCAGCTCCACGTTGCCGCCGATGCTGCGCAGCGAGTGGCGGGCAACGGTGAGGCCCATGCCGACACCGACGGTGTGCTTGGTGCTGGTGAAGGGCTCGAACATGTGGTCGCGGATCTTCGGGTCGACGCCGCGGCCCTTGTCGAGGACGTGGATCTCGATCATCTCGCCCTCAGGGTGATCCGTGTTGACGGCCGTCTCGATGACGATGGGACGCGGGCCCTTGTGGTCGTCGCCGTAGGCTTCCCAAGCGTTGATGAGGAGCTTGGACAGCGCCTCCTCCATGACCTCGACGCTGGTGTTGAACTCGAGGTCGCCGAGCGGGTTGTCGATCGTGACGGGCTCGGTGAGCTTGTACTCCGACTGGTACCGTTTGACGACGTCCTCGAGGAGCTTCTGGAGCTGGACCTGCGAGAGGGAGAACCGGGACTTGATGGCGACGGTACTGAGCTGGCGCAGGATGCCGACGATGCGGTTGATCGCCTGATCGACGGCCTCGGCGTTCTTCTTCACGAGCTCGGGGCGGTCGTAGTAGGTCTTGATGAGGTCGAGGTAGCCGATGACGACGCCGAGGAGATTGTTGAGATTGTGCGAGATGCCCTGGGTGATGGCGCCGATGCTGGCGGAACGGCGGGCCTCCGAGAGGCGGCGCTGGAGCACGAGCAACTCGCGGTTCATCGAGACGAAGCGCAACTGCGTCTGCACGCGCGCGACGGTCTCGTCGAGGTCGATGGGCTTGGTGATGTAGTCGACGGCGCCGACGTTGAGGCCCTCGAGTTTGCTCTCCTTGGAGGTGCGGGCGGTGATGAAGATGACCGGTATGGAACGGGTGGCGACCGACTGCTTGAGGCGGTGGCAGACCTCGAAGCCGTTCATGTCCGGCATCATCACGTCGAGCAGGATGAGGTCGGGCATCTGCTCGAGGGAGATCTGGAGCGCCTCGGTGCCGCGGCTGGTCGAAAGTACCTCCATGCCCTCGCGCTCCAGCTTGCGGCGGAGCAGTTGGACGTTCACGGGCTGGTCGTCGACGACGAGGATTTTGGACTTCGACATCTAGGGTGGGGCTGGGTGTGGAGCGCAGTGAAAAAGAAACCCGGTGCCGCGGCAAGCGGAGGTTGCGGGGCGCCGCCGGTCGGCGGGGTGAAAATCGGGTAAGATCCGGCCGCGAGGCTCGCGGCCGGCGGGGCGTGGCGACGGCTCAGTCCTGGGCGAGGCGCCAGGCCTTGAGCGTGTTCTTCATGAGCATCGCGACCGTCATCGGGCCGACGCCGCCGGGGACGGGCGTGATTTTCGCGCACAGCGGGGAGACGCTGGGGAAGTGGACGTCGCCGGTGAGGCGGTAGCCGGTTTTCTTGGTCGCGTCGGGCACGCGGTTGATGCCGACGTCGATCACGACCGCGCCGGGTTTGACCATGTCGGCCGTGACGAACTCCGGCTTGCCGATGGCGGCGATGAGCACGTCGGCCTGGCGGGTGATGGAGGGCAGGTCGGCGGTCTGGGAGTGGCAGACGGTGACGGTGGCGTTGGCGAAGGGTTTGCGCTGCATGGCGAGCAGGGCGACGGGCTTGCCGACGAGCAGGCTGCGGCCGAGCACGACGACGTGTTTGCCCGAGAGCTTCACGCCGGAGCGCTGGAGCAGCTCCATGATGCCGGCGGGCGTGCAGGAGACGAACCCGGTGTCGTCGTCCTGGGCGATCTTGCCGATGTTGACGGTGTGGAGACCGTCGACGTCCTTCTTGGGCGAGATGCGGCGGAAGACGACGGACTCGTCGATGTGCCGCGGCATGGGCGACTGGACGAGGATGCCGTCGACGGAGAGGTCGGCGTTGAGCTGGTCGATGAGGGCGAGCAGCTCGGACTGGGTGGTGGAGACGGGGGGGAGGATGACGCGGCTGGTGATGCCGATCTCGGCGGCAGTCTGGTCCTTCTTCTTCACGTACGAGACGGAGGCCGGGTCGTCGCCGACGCGCACGAGGGCGAGGCAGGGCTTGCGGCCGGTGATGGTCGCGACCTCGGCTTTGAGTTCGGCGACGATCTGCGCCGCGGTTTGGTTGCCGTCGATAAGTTCCATATGGGGCGACGACTAGAAACCGGCGGAGCGGCGCAGGGCAAGGCGGATGCGGGCGACGGGGCCGGAGCGGCAACTTGACCCCGACTGGGCGCGTCCCATCCTGCCCCCATGCTTCGCAACCCTGAGAACCAACGCGCGCGGCGTGCCGCGTTCACCCTGTTCGAGATCCTCATCGTCGTCGCGCTGATCGCGCTGTTGGCGGGGGTGGCGGTGGTCAATGCCGACAAGATCTTCGGCCAGAACCAGGAGCAGGTGGCCAAGATCTTCGTGAAGCAGAGCCTCGAGGTGCCGCTGACCAGCTTCAAGATCGCCATGGGCGGCTACCCGACGACCGAGGAGGGCCTGCAGGCGCTGGTGACCGCGCCGGGCACCAACGCGGATCGTTGGCGCGGCCCGTACATCAAGACCGACGGCGGCAAGCTGCCGGTCGATCCCTGGGGCTCGCCCTACCTCTATCGGTATCCCGGCACCCACAACACCGACCGCTACGATGTGTGGTCGGCCGGACCGGATCGCAAGGACGGCACTGCCGACGACATCGGCAATTGGTGAGTCCGGCCCCACAGGACACCGCGATTCCGGCCCCTGGGGCGGTGCCAGCGAAGCAGTCGCGCGCGGCGCGGCGGCGGCAGCCGTGGAGCGGCCCGGCGCGGCGCGGCGGCACCGGCCGGGCTCCGCGCGGCTTCACCCTGCTGGAGGTGCTGCTGGTGATCGCGCTGATCGCGGTGGCCGGCTCGCTGTTTCTGGTGAGCCTGGAATCGCTCGGCAAGTCGTCGCCGGCGGACGAATTCGCCGGGGCCTTCTGGCGGGCGATGGCGCAGGCGCGCGAGAGCGCGCTGGCCTCGCGGCGCACGGTGGAGCTGCGGTGGGACGGCGAGACGAACGCGTTCCTGCTCGAAGGCGGCGGGGGCGCCAGAACCGTGCCGGTGCCGGCCGACGCGATCGGTCCGGACCGCGAGTGCGCGGCGGTCTTCTCCGAGGAGCTGCCGACCAACGACTACATCCTGGTCCGGGGCGAACTCGTCACCCGCCGACCGATCCCGGCGGTGCGGATCTTCCCGGACGGGTCCTGTCAGGCGTTTGCGGTGGAGCTGGTTCTCGGCGCGGCCAAGCAGCGGATGATCATCGACCCGTGGACCGGAGCGGAGATGTTGCCGACGGATACGCCGAAACGCGGGGGGCGGTCGTGAGCCCGATCCTCGCCGGTCTCGGCCGGTTGGCGCGCGGCGGCGCGGTGCGGCGGCGTTCTTCGCCGGCGGGCGCGGCGCGCGGTTTCACTTTGCTGGAGGTGCTGCTGGCGCTGGCGTTGTTCGCGATCGCGGTGGTCGTGCTGACCTCGTCGTACCTCAACATCATCGAGGGGATGGCGGCGGTGCAGACCGACCGCGAGTTCGAGCAGGAGGTGCGCTGGGTGCGCGAGCGCGTGCTCCTGCTCGCCGACCGGGCCGAGGTGGAGAAGGGCGGCGAGCTCACGACCCCGGGGGCGGCGAAGCTGTCCTGGGAGGCGGCGGTCTTGCCGGCGCCGGTGGCGGATCTGTTCCTCGTCGAGCTGCACATTGCGATGGCCGCGGATGGGGAGAACGCGAAGGCCCGCGAGTATCGCGAGAGGCTCACGGTGTTGCGGCCGGGGTGGTCGGAGCCGGTGGAGCGCGGCAAACTTTTCGAGGACGCGAAGCAGCGCATCGAGGAGGACCG
>ENA-UPSM01001131-UPSM01001131.1-activated-sludge-metagenome-genome-assembly--contig:-NODE-1131-length-36360-cov-5.338989_pt1 | contig 36360 bp, 25 predicted proteins | sample MGYA00238181_ERZ773283 | MGnify/ENA primary metagenome ERZ773283 (study PRJEB29023, sample SAMN05720199) | activated sludge metagenome | isolation source: Anaerobic digester | place: Japan...
CTGGCGCCGCCACCTCCACCTGGGGTTCTGCGCGCCCGAAGACGACCCGTTGACCCAGGCCCTCGGCGACAAGGTCCTCGTGTCGCTGGCCTACGAAGAAGACCTCGAAAGAGGAAACCCATAGCGGCGCTTGTTCGTCGTCTGTCGGGGAGCGAGAACTTCATAGCCTTCTGACCTTAACCCGTTCGGTCCCGGACAGTCCTTCTGTTCTGGAGATATCGATTGCCTCGTTCACTGTACCTAAGGCTTTCGGCGATGATGTTCTTGCAGTACGCCATCCCGGCGTGCGTGAACCCGATTCTGAGCCTGTACCTGATGAACAACCTCGGGTTTTCGCCCAATCAGGCAGGGCAGGTGCTTGCCGTCGTCGCCATCGGGGCTATCGTGGCGCCATTCATGGCCGCCTATGTCGTCGATCGGTTCGTTCCCGCCCGCGTGATGCTCGCCGCATGCCACGGGCTGGCCGGAACAGTCATCGCCGCCTTCGCGATGTCCCGGTCCTTCTGGACGATCTACGTGCTGTTCTTCATCTACGGGTTGCTGTTTCTTCCCACCCACGGATTGTCGAACACGGTCGTGTTACACCGGGTCCGCGACGTCAAACGCGATTTCGGCGGCATTCGCATGTGGGGCACGGCAGGCTGGGTCTTCATCGCGTGGACTTTCGGCTTGTTCTGGCTCAAGGGCGCGCCTCCCGGCGAACCCGATCCGCGGCTGGCAGATGCCCTGCTTCTGTGCGCCCTGCTCCACTTCACGCTGGCGGCGTACAGCTGTTGCCTGCCGCGTGAGACGAAACATGCCGAGAACACGAAAACCCTCATCCCGTGGGAAGCCTTCCGCGTGTTCGCCCGACCCAGCGTAATTGTGCTCTCCGTCGCCACCTTGTTCACGAGCGCGATCCACCAGCACTACTACTTCGGCATGGGCCCGTTTCTCAAAAGCACCGGCACCCCCGAGAATCTAATCATGCCCCTCATGAGCATCGGACAAGCCGCCGAGGTGCTCATGCTCTGGCTCTTGGGACGCGTTCTGGCCCGCCTCGGCACGAAACGCGTGTTGATTATCGCCCTCGCGGCCCAGGCTTTGCGGTTCACTGTTTTCGGCATCGGTTCGCCGTTCCCGCTCGTAGTGGCGGTGATCGCGGCACACGGTTTCTGTTATGCGTTCTTCTTCACCGCGTCATACATCTACATCGACGAACACAGCACGCGCCAGGCCCGCGCCGGCGCACAGCAGTTGTTCACTATCCTCATCATGGGCATCGGCTACTTCCTGGGCCACGCCACCGCCGGCAAGCTGGGAGACTGGTTTCTCGATCCGGCAACGAACGCCATCAATTTCCACCTATTCTGGGCCGTGCCTGCCGCAAGCGCTGTGGCAATCGCCCTGTTCCTGCTCGTGGCATTCCGCGCGGAAGCGCCTCTGCCCCATCCCGCACCTTCTCCCGAGGAAGTGCCCGGCGCCGGCGCCGTGTGAGAACACAGACGGCCGGACCGCAAACGCCTGCGCCCGTCCAGTCGACGAGCTTCCGGCAGCGCATCCCCAATCGGACAGGAAAGCCTTTGCTGGAGAGATCTTATTGTCTCCATAAAGACAGGAACCAACTCACACGGAGACACAGGGAACACGAAGAATGAATCTTCTGAAACAGAATGAGATAGGAAGCACCATTGTGACTTGCGCGGCGGCGTTTCATCGAGAGACGGGTCCCGGGCTGTTGGAAACAGTGTACGAAGCGGTTCTTGCACGCGATTTGGAGGCCCGGGGTCTGCGCGCAGCCCGGCAGGTTCCCATCCCCCATCGGGCTTCGCAGGCTCCGGTTCGACGAAGGGTTTTGTGCGGGCCTCATCGTGGAGGACGCCGTTCTCGTGAAACTCAAATCCGTGGAGAAGGTCACAAAGGCGCACCACTAGGAGGTGTTGACCTATCCGCGGTTGACGGGTATCAGACTCGGCAATCTACCCGACTTCGGCGAGGCTTTGATGAGGGACGGCATTCCCCGCATCATAAACGGAGACGTTGAGTGGATTTCGCCTCCGCGCGGGCACCATTTCCTCCGTGTCCGTTGTGCCTCTGTGTGAGTTTCCCCAATCGCCGTGTTATCCGGCGATTCGGGGCGCATATCCTCCGGTGCGTTTTGGGGGCCGGGTCGTGTACCATACAGCCTCATGCGGAAAGGCGTATCCATAATCGTTTCACGAAGAGCGGCGCCGTATTGGGCTGTGTTCGCGCTGGCGCTGGGGGTGCGCCTGGTCCATTTCTGGATCATGCGCGCCAATGACCCCCTGTTCGATGTGCTCCTGCGGGGGGGCGACAATTACGTCTACCATCGGTGGGCACTGGAAATCGCGCAGACGTTCTGGCTGGGATGGGACCGGCTCCCGTTTACGCAGGGACCTCTTTATCCCTATTTCCTTGGCATGGCCTTCCTCCGGTTCGGTTGCACATACGAAACAGCCTGCCTGGTCCAGCACGTTCTCGGGGCCTGCTCGTGCGTGCTGGTGTTCTCGTTGGCGCGGCGCGTCTTCGGATACCTCGAGGCATGGCTCGCGGCGTTGTTGGCCGTGTTCTGCCCGCTGTTCCTGCTGTTCGAGGGCGAGATTCTCGCGGAAACGCTGGTCGTGTTTGTCAATCTCGCCGCGTTGCGCCTTCTGTTGTGGGCGCACGACCGCCAGGCGGCCGGGAACGGGTCAACCGCCCCGAAACGCCCGCGGTGCTGGTGGCGGTTCCTGGCTGCGGGATTTGTATTGGGGCTATGCGTGGTCGCGCGTCCCAATGCGCTGCTGTTTGTCCCGGTCGCGGCATTCTGGCTCATGACCGCCTCGCCGGCATGGCGCAGCGGCGCTGCGGCGGCGTGTATGGCGCTCCTGGGCGCGGTTCTCGCGATCGCGCCCGCTACCGCGGCCAACTATTTCGGCGGCGGCGAGTTCGTCCTGGTCTCGAAGAACGGCTCGTGGAACCTCTATATCGGCAACGCGTACGATGCCAGCGGCACCTACGAGCGGCCGCATTCCATGTGGAAGGTGGTCCTCGACGAAAAGGCCAACGAGGCCGACGTCAACTGGACTCCGTACCTGGTGGCGTCCATCCGCGAACACCCTTCGTCGGTTCCGCGCTTGTTGTGGACCAAGACCAGGCTCTTCTGGCAAAGCGGCGAGGTGCCGCACGTCGAGAACTTCTATCTGAAACGGCAGTTCTCGCCCTTCCTCCGGATACCCTTGGCCTTCGGAGTGGTCGCCCCGCTGGGCCTTGTGGGCATCGTACTGACGTTTCTCGCCAAAGCCCACCGCCGCTGGCGCGACGGCGCGGTGCTGCTGGTGTTGTTTCTCGCGGTGTACTCGGCGAGCATCATTCTCGTGTTCGTGCTGTCGCGGCTCCGGCTTCCGGCCTTGGCCGTGCTGCTCGTGTTTGCGGCCGCGGCCCTGGCGGCGGCGTTCCGCGGCGCATGGGGCATGGTGCGCGCCCTGCGCAACGGCGACCGACGGGAAGCCCTGGCATTCGCCGTCGTGCCCGTCGTGATACTCGCCGCATGGGCCGCGCTGGGTTTCGCACTGATGAGCCGAGACGACCATCTCCTGATGCGATGGGCCGACTACTACAACATGGCCTCCGGCTACGAAATCAAGGGCCGCTACGCGGAAGCGCTGAAACAGTACGAAGCGGCCATCGCACGCGCGCCGCAGCTCGCGCCCAAGTTCGAAGAGTCCATGCAGAACTTGCGCGAAGCCATCGAACGCGAGGCGCAAAGAAAAGCATCCCCTTGACCATCCAGGTTTGCCCGCGGAATACTCATACGCATCATCGCGGGGAACTCCCCGGCCCCAAGCCCGGAAGACCACCGTTCTCCGCCGCAGGGGCGGATTGCCATACGCCTCTTACGGCGGCGCTGCGTCGCTTAGAGCAGCTCGGCTATCTGGACCGCGTTGTATGCCGCTCCCTTGAGGAGGTTATCCGAGACGATCCACATGTCCAGCGCGCTGGGATGGGAGATGTCTTCGCGGATCCGGCCGACGAACGTCTCGCCCTTGCCCGCCGCATGGATGGCCAGAGGATAGAGCTGCTTCGCGGGGTCGTCCTGCACAACCACACCCGGCGCCCTTGACAACAGCTCGCGCGCCTGCGAGACCGTGAGTTTCGAGACCGTCTCCACGTTGACGGATTCGCTGTGCCCCGTATCAACCGGCACGCGCACCGTTGTCGCGGTCACCCGGATGCTGTCATCCCCCAGGATCTTCTTGGTCTCGTTGACCATCTTCATCTCTTCGGTCGTGTAGCCGTTGTCCCCGAACGCCTTGCTCTGAGGAATCTGTGGGATGCAGTTGAACGCGATGGGGTGCGGGAAAACGTGGCACACCGGTTCCTCGCCCGCCAGGACTGCCCGGGTCTGAGCGTACAACTCGTCAACAGCCGCTTTCCCCGCCCCCGACACGGCCTGGTAGGTCGAGACCACCACCCGCGTAATCGTCGCCGCGTCATGGAGCGGTTTCAACACCACCACCATCTGGATGGTCGAACAATTCGGGTTGGCAATGATGCCCTCGTGCCATCCAACATCATCGGGATTCACTTCCGGCACGACCAGCGGCACCTTCGGGTCCATCCGCCACGCACTCGAATTGTCGATGACCACGCAACCGTCTTTCGCGGCAAACGGCGCGAAATGCTTGCTCGTGCCCCCGCCCGCGCTGAACAGGGCGATGTCCACCCCTTTGAACGAATCCTCGGTCAGCACCTGCACCGGGATCTCTTCGCCCTTGAACGTCACGGTCTTGCCCTTGGACCGCTCGGAAGCGAGCGGCTTCAACGATTTCACGGGGAAATCGCGTTCTTCGAGAACAAGCAGCATCTGCCTGCCGACCATGCCGGTTGCACCGGCTACGGCAACGACCTTCTGAGACATGTCAGCCAGACTCCTTCTGTTCCCGCCTGTTGGCGGGGTTGAGACTATGGGAAATTACGCTTCTAATTCTGCGAGCGTATGCGCACCCGCGCAAGAGCGGCGTATTGTAGCGAAAACCGATTGCACGATCACCAACGTCCGTAACGTTGCGGGCGGATGGCAACGCGATTCCGCACACCATCACGCACCCGCCGCACGACGGCCATTTCCTGTCAACCGGAAGAACGCGCGCCTTCTCAACCCAGGGCGCTGTCGATCGCTTTCGCCAAATCCGACTTCGAGGTTACCCCGATGAACTGACGGGCAACCTGGCCGTCCTTGAACACCACAAGCGTCGGAATGCTCGATACGTTGTACTTGGCAGCCAAGTCGCTCTCGTTGTCGACGTTCACTTTGGCGATGGTTGCCTTGTTGCTGTACTGGGCGGCGAGTTCCTCGATGGCCGGCGTCATCATGCGGCAGGGGCCGCACCACTCGGCCCAGAAGTCCACCAGCGTCACGCCGCTGCCGACCACAGTGTCGAAATTCTCTTTCGTAAGTTCCCGAGCGTTACCCATGCGTAAAGACCTCCTGGACTACAAGTACTAATCAGGCAAGGAATCTGGTTTCCGTTTTGCCGGGGCTGCATAAGCTCGTTAAGGTAAGGTCAACGCGCCCGAAAGTATTCCCGCCGGGCTGTTACCTTGGCGATGGTACCGGAATTATAGCCGCGAAACGCCCCCGCGCGCAAAAAACGCACCCCCATGCACCCAAAACCGCGTTGGCACAAGCTCTGAGCGCGCATCGTAAGCACGTGTGGCTGTTTGACTTTCGGCCCGCCAAGCCCCTACAATTCCATCATCGTGCGGAGAGGTGGCCGAGTGGTTGAAGGCGCACGCTTGGAAAGCGTGTGTACGCTCGCAAGGTGTACCGAGGGTTCGAATCCCTCCCTCTCCGCCATTTTCCAAGTATTTACAGAACCAATACAGGGGGACGGGATGCCCGCTTCCCGGCAGGGCATCGCATCCACCCCGTACAAGAGCAAGGAACGTGCACCCAATATGGTGGGCGGCAGCCCTCGTATCCTGATCATACGCCTGAGTGCCATCGGCGACGTTGTGCGCGTGCTCCCCGCGCTTCAGATTCTCCGCGACGCCCTGCCCGATGCCCATATCGACTGGGTCGTAGAGAAAAAAGCCGCTGATATCTGCATCGACCACCCTTCCCTGGATGGAACGATCGTGTTTGACCGGCCCGAAGGCGCGTGGAAGGCCGCAAAAGCGTTCCTGGCACTGTGCAACAACATACGCAACCGCCGCTATGACATCGTCATCGACTTCCACGGCATCCTCAAGAGCGGCCTCATCGCGTGGACGTCCCGCGCGCGGAAACGGTACGGCTTTGCCCGCCCTCGCAGCCAGGAACTCAGTTACCTCTTCACCAACCGCCGAACCAAGTTGCCGCCCCGCACCCTCAATCGCGTCGAAGAAAACGTGATCCTCTGCGAGGCGGTGGTGCCTTCGAGGGCCGGCTGGCCCGGAGCGACGATCGAAGTCCCGCCCGATGTACAGGACTCCGTCGACGAGTTCGTCGACAGCACCTTCGAGGCCGGAAAACGCCTGGTCGCCGTACACGCCCCGGTCGACCGCCGTGAGAAACGCTGGCCCCTGGACTATTTTGCGGAAGTATGCGACCTGCTCATCGCCGACGGCCGTTACGAGGTCATGTTGACTTGGGGACCCGGCCAACGGCACATCGCGCAGAAAGTGTTCGACCGCTGCCGCCGGAGCCCCGTCATTGCCCCCGAGACGCCCGACCTCAAGCATTACGCCTGGCTGATGAACCGCGCGGACCTGTATGTGGGCGGCGATACCGGCCCCATGCATATCGCGGCCGCCATGGGCACGCCCGTGGTCGCTATTTTCACGGGCACCAACGCCCTCCAGCATGCCCCCTACCAGAGCACGTGCGAGGTGCTCACGCCCGAGCGCGCCCGCGAGCTCGCCCCCGCCGAAGAAGCAGCAGAAACCACCCTCAGCCCCATCACCCCCACGATGGTGTATGATGCCTGCGTGCGAATCCTGGCGCCGAACAAGAAGACCGGGTGAGACGCTGGGCACCGGTACCGCCGGTTGTACCCGATGCCATGATCCATCTGGCAATTCCCCGGCGAGTCTGCGAGAATAACACCTGATTCGGTCGCCTCCAGGATGTGGGCTTAGAGCTGAGTGAAGCGAAAGGAAGCGAGGTCTCCCATGCAATTCGATCCAAACGTGAAACTCACCCGCCAGAATATCAAAGAGTTGCCGCCATTGTGCACCGATGGCGCCTGGGGCACTGAAATGGCCAAACGGGGCGGCGATCCCGGCTATATCTGCGACGTCTGGAACCTCGAACGGCCCGATGCCGTGTTCGCGGTCGCTAAAGACTACGTGGACGCCGGCGCCCAGGTCATCCTCACGAATACCTTCAACAGCAACCCGATAGCCCTGAATCGCCACCTGCTCGCGAACAAGGCCGCCGAATTGAACCGCCTCGGCGCCGAAATATCCAAGCGCGCCGCCAAAGGCAAAGCCTATGTCTTCGCATCGATTGGGCCCTGCGGCAAGATGGTCATGATGGGCGACATCGACCCGGCCGTGGTCGAGGAAGCCGCGGCTCGCCAGGCGCACGTACTCGAAGCCGGCGGGGCGGACGCCATCGTCATCGAAACCCAGAGCGACATTGTGGAAGCAGAAGCGATCCTCAAGGGCGCGCTCAGAGGCTGCAGTCTGCCCGTGGGCGTATCGTTTACATTCGATTCGGGCGAGAACAACGACAAGACCATGATGGGCGTGAGCATCGCACAGGCATACGCCATGGCCAAGGTTTCCGGGGCCAGTTTCGTCGGGGCTAACTGCGGCGCGGGCATTGAAACCTTCCCCAATATCGCGAGGCAGTACGCCGCGTGCGGCGCCGACCTTCCAATCTGGATCAAAGGCAACGCCGGCTTGCCCGAAACCGACGGGCTCGGAAACATGGTCTTTCGCGCCGGCCCGGAAATCTACGCACAGGCGGTGCCCGAACTTCTCGAAGCGGGCGCTCGTTTCATTGGCGGCTGTTGCGGCTCGACCCCGGACCACGTCCGCGCCATCGCCAAAGCCATGGCGTGATGCCATGCGTACATTTCTGAATCTGATGCTCGCGCTGATTGCCGCTGCCGCGGCGTCGCCGGTTTCAGCCGCACAGGCCACCCCGGCGGACGGCGTCCCCGCCGAGCAGGCCGCAGCCCGCATACTCGCCGTCAAAACCCTCTGCAAAGAGCCGGGCCGTTTCATCGGCTGGCCCTCGATCGCGCAGGCCCCGAACGGAGACCTGCTGGCCGTCTTCTCGGGCGACCGCAACGCCCATGTCTCCCCGGACGGCAAGGTCCAGCTGATCCGCAGCAGCGACGGAGGCGAGACGTGGAGCGCTCCCGTCACGGTCTTCGATACGCCCATTGACGATCGCGATTCCGGCATCATCCGCACCGCAAAAGGCACGATGCTCGTGAGCTGGTTCACGAATCCCGGCGGCGGCGAATGGCAAGGCCATTGGGTCATACGCTCCGAAGACAACGGCCATACCTGGGGCAACCCTGTCCGCACCGAGGTCACGACCCCGCATGGACCCATCCAACTCGCCGACGGACGCCTCCTGTTCGCCGGGCAGCGGCCCCACGAGTCCCATTCCAAGACGTTTGACGTGGCCATCCAGGAGTCCCTCGATGACGGCCGGTCCTGGCGCACCATCGGGACGTTCCCCGTCCCCGAGGGCGCGAGAATGCTCGAATACGACGAGTGCCACGTGGCCGAACACGCCAACGGAGGACTCATCATTCTTTTCCGGGACTGTTTTGAACCCCACCGCATCCGCCAGTCCGAAAGCGCGGACGGCGGCAAGACGTGGGCCGCGCCTCATGTGACCGAAATGCACGGGTATCCGCCCCACGTGCTCCGCCTGCGTGACAACCGGCTGCTGGCTGTATACGCCAAACGCTGGGAGCCCTTCGGGCAATACGCATGTTTCAGCCGCGACGATGGCGCGACATGGGACGTGGCCCGCGAAGTCCGGCTGACGGCCGCGTGGGATAGCGATATCGGGTATCCGGCGTCAGTCCAGCTCGAGGACGGCTCAATCTGGACCGTCTGCTACCAGCCCGAGCGCCCCGGCGAAACGCCCTGTCTCGTGGGCACGCATTGGCGCCCGCTCGAGGAGTAGCGCCTGGGTTCTGGGCTACTCGCCACGTTCGGCAGGCGAGGGATCGAAGAATTCTCCCTTATGCTGGACGTCTTTGAACTGCTCTGCCGTGTCGAGCGGCGCCTGGCCCTGGGTGATTAGAGGCCACTTGGCCGCGTATTCAATGTTGAACTGGACGTAATCCTGATACTCTTCCGGCAAATCTTCCTCAGGATAGATGGCATGAACCGGGCATTCGTCTACGCACGCCCCGCAGTCAATGCACTCCTGAGGATCGATGACAAGCATGTTCGCGCCCTCGTGGAAGCAGTCCACCGGGCATACCGCCACGCAATCCGTGTACTTGCAGTTGATGCACGCCTCTGTCACCACATGCGTCATGGATAGGTCTCCTGTACATAACCGAGCGTATCGGGAAAAGGTAAAGCGTTTCGGGCTGTCCAGTGGTCGTGGACTATCCCGCGCCAATGATAACCGCGACCATACATGCCCTGTCAACCGAACGATCCCTGCAAAGCCCGGAAAAGCGCCGCGGACGGCCATGTGCGCGCCTTGTTCGACCATTTCCTCGCCGGGGGCATAGGGGGAACGTCTGACCCGCGCGCTACCGCCCGCTTCAAAACATTGCGGTTGCAAGAGTCGCGTGTCCGGAGCCCCGAAGGGGCGGCAGAACGTAGCCCAGGGATATCGAGCCCCCTGCCTCCAGCCCCGCAAGGGGCGATAGGCTGTAGCCCAGGGCAAGTCACGCGGAACGCGTGGCGCCGCCCTGGGTTCGCCCCCACCCCCTCCATCCAGCCCCGAAGGGGCGGCAGAGGCTGCGCACCATGTGTGTATTGGCGATCTCGCGGTCATAAGAGTGGCTCACGCTCGTGCCGCGCGAACAAACGCCTCTTGCCTCGGGCTGTTACAACCGCACTTCTTTTCCGGATCTGGCGGAACGGGCGAGCGCATCGAGCATCTTGATCAGGGTCACGTTTTCGTCGGCGGGCGCGATACATTTCTTCCGCCGGTCGCGGATGCAGTCGATGAAGTGGCTGAACGCGGTCTCGATAGGCAGCCCGTTGTAGTGCGTTTCAATATCGACGGTCTCATCGATATCGTTACCGCGGAAAACCTTGGCCGGGAACACGCTGGCGCCGCCCTTGTCCCCCATGAGGAAACATTCCATCGCCGGTTTGGTATAGGTGTCCCACGACACCTCGACCATGATGGCTTGTCCGCCCTTGAATTTGATGATGCCCGCCGCCATTTCTTCAACTTCGGCGGGCAGTCCTTTGGCTTTCAGTTCTGGCACCGCAACGTGCCGGAACAGCTGGCCCGACACCGACACCGGTTTGGGCGTGCCCATGAGGTACCAGGCGAGGTCGAGCAGGTGCACGCCGATGTCGCCGAGCGCGCCAAATCCGGCCAGCCGCTTCTGGAGAAACCAGACTCCGCGCCCGAGCGTGCCGTCCGGCGGCATGTGCAGATGCGGCCAGCCTTTCCTGCGGTACCAGGTCGAGCGGCCGTAGTACACGTTGCCGAACTCGCCGCGTTGCGCATACGCCTTCACGAGCTGCGCCTCGGGCCGGAACCGCAGCGCCTGCTCGACCATGAGCAGTTTGCCCGCCTTCTTTGCGGCGTCGGCCATCTTCTGCGCGTTGCCGGGTGTGATGGTCATCGGCTTCTCGATAAGGACATGCTTGCCGCTCTTGAGCGCATCGAGCGTCATCGGAGCATGCAGCGCATTGGGCACCGCAATGGATACGGCGTCCAGCTCGTCCATGGCGAACATGCGTTTGGCGCTGGTGAAGACATGTTTAGCCCCGTACTTGGCCGCAAACTGCTGCGCTTCCGCTTTGTTGAGGTCGCAAATGGCCAGGATCTCGACTCCGGGCACCTGGCTGAACCCGTCCATGTGGTACCGGCCGAATCCGGTACCCACCACGCCAACCCGAAGGGGCTTCGCTGTCATAAGACACGTCTCCTTTCTAGAAATTCAGCGAGCGGCGCGCACACGCACCGGCTGAACAAAACACCTGCTGCCCCCGAATGCGTATCGTATCCAGCGCTGCTATGCCCAGGCGATGAGTGCGGTCTCATGTTTTTGCGCAATATCGGGATGGCTGGGCATCACGCGCACCGTGAAACCCAGCTGTCCCGTCTTATCGCAATAAATCGACCCTTTAAACCGGTAAACGCCATCACTTCGCGCCGCATCAAGCACCATTGGCGCGTGGCGGCCGTTGTGGATCCGCCCGTAGGTGTCTACGGTTCCGTAATACACCTCGACCGTGACGTCGTCCTTCGACAGTTTGTCGAGGAAGAGATCGGCGGTAACCTCGAGGCTGGAACCGTAGGGAAGTCCATCGAGCGGGCCGCTGTCAATGTCCGCGAAGCGCACCCGCGGCCAGCACTCCCGCACTTTCGTTTTCCAGTCCGCCAAGGCCTTCGAGCGCGCCCGGTTGTTTTCTTGCATGGCAATCCGTCGCTGCGTGGCGGGAATGTAGAACCGGTCCGCGTATTCCTGCACCATGCGCTGGGTATTGAACAGCGGATTGATGGTCCGCATGGCGTTCTTCATGCGCATGACCCAGCGCCGGGGCAACCCGTCCGTGCCCCGGTCGTAGAACATCGGGACGATCTCCTGTTCCAACAATTCGTAGAGCATCTCGCTCTCGACCAGGTCCTGTTCGTCCGGGTTCTCGTATATCTCGCCCCGTCCAATGCTCCACCCGTTTTCGCCGAGGCTTTCCGCTTCGCACCACCAGCCGTCGGAAATGCTGATATTAAGCCCGCCGTTAGCGGCCGATTTCATGCCGCTCGTTCCGGAGGCTTCCATGGGCCGGCGCGGCGTGTTCAACCAGCAATCCACGCCCTGGACCATGTAACGCGCCACGTTGATGTCATAGTCTTCGAGAAAGACGAAACGGTTGCGCACATCGTGCTCGCGCATGAAGTGGATCAGCGCGCGGATCAAATCCTTGCCCTGGTTGTCGGCAGGATGAGCCTTGCCCGCGAAAATGATCTGCACCGGCCGCTCTTCGTCCAGAAGAATCCGGGTGAACCGCGCGGGGTCCGAAAGAAGCAGTTTCGCCCGCTTGTACGTGGCAAACCGCCGCGCGAAAGCAATGGTCAACACCTCGGGATCGAGGGCCTCCGAAGCCGCCTCGACCTCGGCGTTGGGGGCGCCGCGCGATTTAAGCTGCAACGCCAAACGCCGCCGCGCAAAATTCACCAGCCGCTCGCGGCGGCGCTCGTGGGTTCGCCACAGTTCGGCATCGGGCACCTGGTCAATGCGCGCCCACACGTCCGGCTCCGAGGGATTGGTCATCCAATCGGGTCCGAGATAGCGGTCATAAAGCCCCGCGAGATCGCGCGACACCCAGAACTGCTGGTGGATCCCGTTGGTGATGGCCGTGACCGGCACCTCGTCCTCCGGCACCCCCGCCCAGGTCCGCGCCCACATGGCCCGCGCGGTCGCCCCGTGCAACTGGCTGACTCCATTGGCGTATGCCGACAGCTTGAGCGCGAGCACCGTCATGCAGAAGGGTTCGCGCGGATCGCTCGGGTCCTGGCGGCCAAGTCCCAGGAATTGCTCCATGCGCATGCCGACATCTTGAGTGTATTTCTTGAAATAGTGCTCCATCATCTCCGGCAAGAACATGTCGTTGCCGGCCGGCACCGGCGTGTGGGTCGTAAACACGCTGGCAGCCTTGACGGACTCGATTGCGTGGTCAAGGCCCAGGCCTTCGCCCTGGACCAGATTCTTGATGCGCTGAAGGGTCATGAACGCCGAGTGGCCTTCGTTCATGTGCCACACCGTGGGGTGAATATCGAGCCGGCGCAGCATCGTGACGCCGCCCATGCCCAGAAGGACCTCCTGCCGCACGCGCATATCGTTGTCGCCGCCATACAGCCTCGCCGTGATCTCGCGATCGTCGGGCTCGTTGGCTTCGAAGTCGCAATCCAGCATATACAAGGGCACGCGGCCTACGTTCACCCGCCAGATACGGGCTTTCACGTGCCGGTTCGGATACTCGACCTCGATCGTCACGTCATTGCCCTCAGTGTCGCGGACAAGTGACGCCGGCATGTTGTAGAAATCGTTCTGCGGGTAACGTTCTTGCTGCCATCCATCGGCATTGAGATATTGCTGCAAATACCCTTCGCGATACATCAGGCCTACCCCAACCAAAGGCAGCCCCATGTCGCTCGCCGCCTTGAGATGGTCGCCCGCCAACACGCCCAAGCCTCCCGAATACAGCGCCATCGATTCGTGCAGCCCGAATTCGGCGGACAAGTATGCGACCTGGAATTCGCTCGGCGCCTCCGGATTCTTGTCGTGCCAGTGATTGCCCTTGATGTACTTCTTGAACCGGGTATACACACGCTCCAGGTGCGCAAGATAGCCGTCGTCTTGCGCCAATTCCTCCAGACGCTCCTGGCGAATTTCGCCCAAAAGGCGGACGGGATTCTGTTTTACCGTGACCCAAAGGTCGCGGTCGATACGGAAAAACACGTCTATGGCTTCCGGATCCCACGACCACCACAAATTGTAGGCCAACTCACGTAGAGGCTCTAACTCGGGCGGCAACTTCGCGATAACAGTGAATTTCTTGATTCTCGGCATACCAGCTCACTCCAAACGAGTCCAAATGCGGTTTCCCCCGGGCAATTATTCCGCAGAGTGTACTCGGTTGACATGCTGCGAGGCAAATTGCCCGCGACGGCAGACGCTCGGTCGGCGAATCGTCACTACTCGGCTCCCCCCTGTTCAACCATGCGGATCGTCCGGCCTTCCCACGTATACTGGGGTTCTGGAACTGCCTGCCCCGGAAAACACGCCAGTTCCGCGGCCCACCACAATGCCCGGAACCGGGCCATCGAGCGGTTCCGGAAGGGAGCGGTGCGCCGTTACGCGCGAACCCTGCTCGTTCCGATCCTTCACGCGTTCGATTCGATAGCCGCTGAGGGACCTGGACTCCCCGGACGGGACTACTGAGTCGAGGCCGCTTTATCCTCGAAGGTCGAGTTTCGCGGCCGTGGGCGACGCGAATGCGAACGGTTGTACCCCGCTCAGACCCGGGGCCTGCGATTCCTGGGCGCGGACCTCTTCGCCGGCTTGGTTGACGGCGTCCAACGACTGCTGCGCCTGTGCGCGAGCCTGCGATTCCGCCCGCTGGAAATCGCTGCGAATCGGTGGCTCCGGAACACCTTCCTCAGGGGCTTTGCTGTGTGCAGCGAGTTCCTCTCGTGCTTCAGTTCGGCGCTTTTCAGCCTGAGCCTCCTGAGCGTACCTCACTTCTTCAAGCGTAGGAACAATCTTTCGCGCTTCGGCAAGATTGCGCCGGACGGCTTGCGCCGCAATCCCCGGAATCGAGATGGTGTTCTCCCCGAATCCCGCGGTGATTCGCGCTTCCTGCCCTCGCGGTTCCGTTTCCCGGTACGGAGAGGCAGTCTCCTCGATTGACCGTGCGGACATCCCCGCACGGCCCTGAGTCAACCCCCTCAGGGATGTGTCCGGCATATTTTCTATCCGCAATCCCATGGCTTGCGTCTCCCTGCTACGGCCTCATGCAGGGATTTCGAACTTCTCACATTCTAAATTATCCCAGCAAGAGATATGGATGTCAAGCAATAACGGTCGCAGCTGGGCCATAACTCATTTATTCTGAATGTATTACGATGATTGCTCATACGGAGGCCCACACTCCTTGAGCCTACGGAGAACGGCCGCGAAAGGAGAGCGATAACGTCCCGGAGGGTCACAAAAACAGACTAAAGAGGCATGAGCGGCCTACGGTACACCGCAAAACCAGCAGAGGAACTCCAACAAGCGCGATCTATCCTGCGGATTTCGCGGAGGGCGGCGGCAGCCGTTCACGTGAGAATGGGAGATGGTCATGTGAGCGGTGCGACCGGATGCCACGCCACAGATGGTACCCCAATAGCCCCGGAACAGGGTCCGGTTCGAATCAGCGCGGGTGTGACCCGAGAACCGCGATATCGCTCGGACTCGGTCGCCGACACTGATTCTGGTGGCGGGGCTTTCCGCCGCGGGGGATAGGAAAACCCGCCCTTGTCCTGTAAGATTGGCCCCCATGCGAGGCTTTGCAATCACGTGGAGGAGACGACAGCCATGAAGAGCTATCGAAAGGAATTGTGGTTTAACGCCCCGAAACGGCGTCAGATCATTCATATCACCCCTCAGGTCGAGGAGTGTTTGCGCGAGAGCGGCGTGAAAGAAGGGTTGGCGCTTGTTAATGCCATGCATATCACCGCCAGCGTGTTCATCAACGATAACGAGTCGGGGCTGCACTCCGATTTCGAGCGGTGGCTCGAGAAGCTCGCCCCCGAGAAACCTTACGAGCAATACGAACACAACGGCTACGAGGACAACGCCGATGCCCACCTCAAGCGGACGGTCATGGGACGCGAGGTAGTCGTGGCCGTCACGGATGGTAAGCTCGATTTCGGTCCCTGGGAGCAGATCTTCTATTACGAACTCGACGGCAAGCGCCGGAAACGGGTGCTCGTGAAGAGCATAGGCGAATAAACAGGCGACGCCGCGGTATCTCTTCTTACAGGTTCATGGAGGGGCCGCGATGTTCAGAGGTTTCCATCACGCCGGCCGCATGCTGCGCCTCCGCCGGAAGACCGACGCGCAAGACGGGGCGCCGGGTAGTCACAGTGCCCCCGTGGCATGGAGCACGCTCCTCATGGGTGGCGGCGGGATACTGTGTTTCGCGGCTTTCCTGCTTCCGGCGGAAAACGCGCTCTTGCTGGCAGGGGCGCCTCTCTTGCTGCTCGGCGTGGCGCTCGCCGCGCTCGAAGCTATTCTCCAGATGCGCTGATTCACGCGGTCTGAATGCCGAGAGCTTCCTTGATGATGGATTGGATGTCGAGCGCATCAGCCAGCCCGCCGGGGCTGATGTTTGCGGGCACGGGCGTGTCCAGCCCCAACGCGGCGTTGACCACACACTGTATGTAGGCGGCGTGAGCTCTGGCATCGGTATCGCGGGAATGACCGAAGCTGGGCAAGCGGGCGGCGGGCGGGAGCGTGGCGCCGCGCTGGCCTTCTGCGGCGTCCCAGTCCTGGTCGTGGGAGAAACCCACGGCGGCCTGCCCAGTAGCCTTCATGTACTCCGTGGCATCCGCCTCGGGCGGCCGGTTCAACGCGTCCCAAAACTCCCACCCGTCCAGTACGCCGTCGCAATTGGTTTCTGGAATCGTCGGGTTGATGACGAGGGCCGCATCAAGGACATCGGCCAGTTCCTCGTACCCCGCTTCGATATGCTGCCCCTCGTCCATGACCCATACGATGCCCGAATCGCGGGGGGCCGCAGCGGTGACCGCGTCCGCGGACGCGGCCGGCGCCAGAATCGTGGAAGCCACCAAGGCGGCCGCCGCGGTTCTCGCCAGCCTCACCCGCTGGCGCCGGAGCGCATGAGCAACAGTCTTGGCGGAGACTGCCCCGGCCCGCACCAAGAGTTCGCCGATACGTGAGCGTCCTTGAACCCGTTGCCTCGAAAGCGCCGTCTGAATGTCGCTCCGCTCGATCAAGCCCCACTGCACGAGGATGTCGCCCAGCCTTCCCAGCGAAGGGTTATCCTGTTGGGCGGCCACGGCGCGCTCGATCTGGTCGTGCGACACCAGGGCTTCATCGACCAGTATGTCCCCCAGTTGAACCGTCTCAGGCGCCTGCGTCTGGGCGGCCAACGAAGCGTCGAGCGCTTCGCGAGCCAGCTGACCCGAGGAAACAAGAATATCGCCCAGCTTCTGGTTCTCCTCGGCCGGAAGCAGTCTGCCAATGCGAAGCCTCTCGGATTTGCCGCCGCTGAGGCGGTGCAAGAGCGCGATATAATCGGGAAGCTCCTTTTCGCGGCGCAACCAGCCGTCGCGTTCGAGAGCCTCGTCGACGTAACCGAGGTGACGCCTCAACACATCGACGCAATCGAAGGCCACGTCAAGACGCAATCCTTCAAGACGGTAGCGGCCTTGGGAAGCCGCACCCACATATCCCAGGAAGGCGCGCGCAAAGCGACCAAGGTCGGCCAGCCCCAGATAACACGCAAAACGGGACACCGCACGTATCGAGCGGCGCACCGCGTCCAGCGCCACGGGGTCTTCCGGAGCCGATTCCAAGGCGAGAAGATTGCATTCGGCAACGGCAAGAAGCTCGCGCGCTTCCTCGCGAAACCGCGCCAAATCCGCCCCCTCCTCGGCGGTAAAGCGGTTGCGCTGCTGTGGATGGCCGGTGTCCGTCGCGCGCGCCGCAAACCGCGCGGCTAGAGGCGCCAGCCCGTATCGCACGGCATCGCGCACAACCCCTTGGCGCCGCAGGGCCGCAACCACCCGCTGTGCAGGCACCCGCCCCGCCCATACCAGCATTTCACCCAAGTGCCGAAGCACCGGATGCCTCTGCCTATCGAGCGCCTTGTTGACCGCCGCGCTGGACACGACGCCCATCTTGACCAGGACTTCTCCCAGCAGCGGGTGCGCGGAATCCTGTTCCTGCAACGCGATCGCGCGGGTCAACTGTTCGCGGGAGATGAGCAATTCCTCCAGCAGCAATTCCCCGAGCTGTTTGTAGCCATTGGCCCCCTCGTATTCAAACAGGGCTTCCTGCAATTGCCCCTCGGTGATATCGCCCGATACCATGAGCAGTTCGCCCAGGCGCTTGCGGGCATCGTCCGTTGAAATCGTCGAGGCCACGCGCGTTTGCATGCCCAAAGTCTCCACGCTGTGGCGCAAGGCCGGAAGCATCTGCGGAGAGGGAAGAGAATGACCGGCAGTCAGCCCTTCTTCGACATACGTGAAATACCGTTTGAGGATGTCAATGGCATTCAACGAAGCGTCAATCGCTGTCTCGGAAATGAAACACGCGTCCAGCGCATCGCGCAACAACCGTTCCTGGTCCGCAACGTAGTAATGCAGGTCGCGCAGTTTCAACCGGCGGGCGGCGCGGCGCAGATTGCCGAAGGCCCGAACAACGGCCCCCATGGCCTCGATGTTCCCCGGGCTTGTCTCAAGCGCAAGCAGATGAAGTTCTGAAAGCCTGAGCTGTTCCAGACCATTGCGGGCAAGAGCGCGAATCCCGTTCAAATGGACCCGCGCACACCTTACCGCCACCTCCTTGCTGGACTCCCCATAAGCGTCTCGCGTGCGGCCTTGCTCCATTGGATTCCCTCGGACGCCGAAACGCTAATACCGCTTCCTGCGCCCTGTTCACGCACACCCCCATTAGGGGATGGCGCGATCTTGCGTATCCAGCAAATGGACACCTGGTCAGGCAAACAGGCCCATCGATAATGTACGCAGATATCGGGCCAACTTCGTCGCGTCCCGATTATTCCGATTGCCCCGCGTCCTTGCATCAATAAAACTATAAATTACCCCGTTTTAGCGACAGCACAATTCACCACTAGAAAGAAATGGTCAGCGCTGAATAACAAATAACCCCCCCCCCCCGAGCTCAATGTGGCCGGGTTTTACCGGCGTGACTGCAAATAGCATCGAACAGGCGACTTACCGGCTCGACGCCAAAATCGGCGAAATTCTTCTGGTTGTTCCAGAACTCCGCGAGTCGTCCACGGCCCTCCTTCTGGTACATGACGATCTTGATCATCATCTGGACCTTGTCCAGTCCCCGAATCAGGCGGGCTTCGGGCGATGCGGCGTCAAGGAGTTCCTGATGGTACACGGCATAGCGAGGGGGAAAACCCGCAAGGAGCCCCTCGAAAATGGCCTGTTCCGCCTCACGCTTCGCTTCTTTGAGGTAGGCGTCGCCCGCGGGCATGGGGATATCCATCAGCCGGGCTTCGGCCAGGTCGTGCATGATCGCCATGGTAAGGGCCTTGTCGCGGTCGAACTGGCCGGGATACGCGTCGCACACCAGAAGGGTGAGCAGGGCTACAAAATGACTGTGTGCCGCCACCGATTCCGGCTCGGGCACGCCGCGCAGCACATAGCCGGCGCGCGGGATGCGGTCCAGCGGGTGAATCTCTTCGAGAAGGCGGATGATTCGCGATTCCAAGCCGTTGTTCATGGGAACAAGTATGCCAGAATCACGGTTCCTGCGCCATCGCTTTACTCGGGCGCGCCTGCCGGAGACTTTCCCGGTTCGCCAAGATAGCCTTGGTTCTCGAAGATCTCTCTCAAGTCAGACGGCACTTCGCCAACGGCTGCCGTTGGGGCTTCCCCGTAGTGCTCGAACGACACCGGAAACGTGTTCGACCATTCCGCCAGCAACGCCGACAAATCGCCGGCCTCCCTGGGCTGGGTCTCGGCCACGTCGCGGGTCTCGGCCGGATCTTCGGCGAGATGGTAGAGTTCTTTGCGGCCTGTTTCGAGACCGCGTATTAGTTTCCACGGCCACGCCAGGACCATCTGCATAGGCTCCGGACGGTACCGAAAATGGTGGGTGGCCTGCGCATAAACCGGCTGAGCGGCCGCCGGTTCGCCCCGCATCATCGGAACCAGGCTGCGGCCCCGCCATTCTGGGCGCGCCGGCGCGCCCAGAAGGTCCGCGAACGTCGGAACAAGATCGATTTCCGACACGGGCGTGTCGACCGCTTCCTGCCCGAGCCCCGGCCCCGCCACAATAAGGGGCACACGCACGAGTTGGTCGTACATGCTGTAACCATGGCCGTAACGGCCCCGTTCATACAATTCCTCGCCGTGATCGGACGAGAAGCACACATAGGTGCGGTTTTCCAGCCCGTTGCGGCGCACGGCCCGCAAGATATCGCCGACAGCCCAATCGATATACCGGACTTCCCCCCGGTACAGCTCGCGCGCAAGGCGAATCTCGGAAGCCGACATGTTCCCGGCAAGTTCGATACGGTCTTCGATGGGACGCGGCGGAAACTCCTGCCAGGCGCGGCCGGCCTCCGGCACGCCGGACCGGTACGCCTCGGGCGGATCGAAGGGGGTATGCGGGTCCATCAAATGGACCCACAAGAAGAAGTTTTCGTTTCGGTGGCGCACGATGTAATCGTTCGCGTATTTCACGAGCGTTTCCGTGCTGTCCATGGTTCGTTCGCGCACGAGAGGCGGATAGACCCTCGCCACCGCAGCCTGAAGGACCGGCAGCAAATCAAAGCGGCCCCGCGCGGAGTAGGAAAGGGTATCCAGGAAACGAACTTCCGCAAAGCCACTCAGCAGCCAGTGCTGATAAAGGATGGCCATGTTCCCGATATAGGCCCCGGTCGCGTACTGTTCGTTGTACTGAAGCCGCTCGACAAAGGTCCTGCCGTCCTCATCGAGGAAATACGGCCCGAACTTGTGGTACGACAGCTCCTCGAGCTCACGTTGTTCATCGTTCGCGCCCGGCGTAAGCCCCGGCGGATATTTCGACGAAAACAAGGCGCAGAGCGAGGGAACGGTCCAGGGCGCGGCTGCATATGCTTTGCGGAACAGAATCCCGCGCGCGGCCAGCCCTTCAAGGGCAGGCGTCGCCGTGTCTCCTCCGTAGACAGAACAGATATCCGCGCGCAACGCGTCGGCGGTTATCACAAGGACGTTGTGACCTCCCGCGGTTCCTTTGCGCGGAACAAGCCAGGGCGCGGCCTCGAGCGCCAAAGGCAGCGCGGCCGCCAACAGGACCACCCCCGCGGCGCGCCGCGCCTTGGAATCGCCCGCCCGTCCGCCCATTCCCGCTATTGCTGTTCCGGCAACCATGGTTACGGCCGCCCATCCCCAGGGAATGGCCGAGGCGAGAGCGCCCCGCTGCGGATATGTCAGCACCAGATGCGTCACGATGGGGATTGATGCCGTCGCCGCGCCCAGCGAAGCGATGCCCACCGCGCAGAATCCCGGCACCCCCAGAAAACCGGCTAAACGCAGCGCCGCGCACGCGCCGGCGCCGAGCAGCAGCACGGCGTACACGCCCCATTGCCCCTGTCCGGCCGGTCCGGCCTCCCGTGAAAGGCACCACCACGCCGCGAGCGCTACTATCAGGCCGGAAAGTACGGCCACAAGGTCGATGTGCCTGGACAATCTCAGCAGGCGTGACGCCGACAGCGCAAGGACCCCAGTCCCCGCCCACAACACACCCGCATACATCAGGAAGCCAAGCCCGGCATCCGCCCATTGCCGCCAGGACCCGCCAGTCCAAAAACGCTCTTGGGCCGCCTGGGTGACTTCGAAAAGAACGAACACGAGCGCGAGAACCAGGGCCACCAGCGCCACGTGGCCATGGAGGCTCGAGGGCGAACGCTTTTCGTCCCCCGAAATGTCATTTGCTCGGCGTTCCGTATGCACCTGCGGCCTCTTTGGGTTGCGCCGTGTGCTCTGACTCGGCAGTGGGCTCGTGCGAAGTGGCCGGTAACTCGTGCGGGCAATGCCGCTCTACCCGTCCCGCGTGCGGACGCGCCGTAGTCTAGCCTTGAAGACGGACCAGTGCAAACCAAGCGGGAGCGGCGCGCCCACGGACACAGGCCGAGAGAGCCCAGCACAGGCTCCGGCCGGCGCAAGGCCAGGTTGGCGCGCGGCCCCCGCGTTGCCTCGTCTATTCTTCAACCGGGGCGCCGGTGAAATACGCTTTGATGGCGCCGGCGAGGGCTTCCGCAAGTTCCCGGCGCGTATCCGGCTGCATCAGGGCGTGCTCGGTGCGCGCATCTTCGATGGACTGCGGTTGCACCCACACAGCGGGACACGCGGTTTGCTGGAGCACGTAGGTGACCGAGGTCGTTACGGGCAGGTCGCCCAGCGCTTTCGAGACGGTTTGGGCAAGGCGCTCTCCGTTGGCGCTGCCGGGGTAGTGCGCGGCGAACCGCACGTTTGCACCCGTAAGATGGCCACTCTTGTCGACCACTTTGGCTGACGCGGTATCCGCCCCGAAGGCCACGACCACGTGGATACTCGCCCCTGCCGCATCGGATTGGCGAATGCGCTCCAGCGGGGGCGGGTCATTGTCGTCCTCGCGGGTCATCACCACGCGCGCCCCGAGTTCACGAAGCCGGTTTGCCACGCGGCGCACCACATCAAACGACACGTCGCTGGCGCGCATGCCGGTGGGACCGGTGGCGCCGGCGTTGCCGCCGCCGTTGGCAGCATCCAGCACGACGGTCTTTCCATGCAGCATTCCCCCCGCTGAGGGAATCAACCCGACAACGGCATGGCCACCGTTGAGTTTGACCTCGATGTCGTCGTATCCGCTCTTGCGCAGCGAGAGGAGCCGTGTATCGGCGGGGATCGGGAGCCAGCCCTCGCTGTTGCTGGTACCCAGGATGCTGCCTTCATGGAAGGCCGTCACGCCCGCGATCGGCTCGCTCGAGCCCGCCGTATGAAGCCGCACCGTACGGTAGGTTTCGCCGCCAAAACGCGGAGCGATGCGCTCAACGATGTCCCCCGCCCGAATCTCCAACTGCGCAGGGAGCGCATCTTCAAGAAAGTAGCAGCGCGCCGTCCCTGCGCTGGTTGCGGCGCGCAGCAGGTTCCCATTCACCGTCACCGGCGTGCCGTCGGCGGCGGGCAATCCAAAGCGATCGGTCACATACACTTCGAACATGCATTCGATCCCGCTTGCCCGCACCGGTTGTTCGGGATACTGGTGCACCGTCAGGAATGCGGGGGGACGGTCCACAATCGCCATGGCTTCGTATGACAGCGAGGCCCCCTTCATGTTGCGGGCAAAGAACGAGACCTCCCGCGGACCGTTAGGCAGGATTTGTCCCAGGAACCAGGTAACCGTGGCGCCGTTCTCGACGGTCATCCCCTCCATGAGGCGGCCGTCCACGCGCAACTCGAACGTATCGCGGTCGAGCGGCAGGCCGCCGCCAAGAGTGAACACAAAAGCCTGCGTGCGGCCGCCGGCATATTCCACAAGGTTGTGGGAAACCACCGACGGCGGCTCCATCGCGAAGTAGGCGGCCAGGCCCGACGCCAGCCCGGCGGCTTCTTTCTCGACGCCGTAACGCGTGCCCATGAACGACGCGTTGCGCGCATTGGTCATGTACGACGTTTCCATCAGCACGGCGGGCACCCGCGCATCGCGCAACACCTTGTAGTTGCCCGGAAGCAGCCGTTTAGGGTCCGGATCCTGGCGCACGCGCAACGCCATCTCACGCATCATGCACTGGGCCAGGTCGAGACTCGGTCCCGCGTCGCCCAGTTTGTAATACACCTCGAGATCGTTCTTGTCCGACCCCTCGACGATATGCGCGTTGTGGTGCACGCTGATGAAAGCCTCGGCCTTCCGCCCATTGGCCAGTTCGGCCCGAGCCGCCAGATCGCGTGACAGGCGGCTTGGGTCCAGCGCGGCGTCCGACTCGCGCGTAAGCACCACCTCGGCGCCCGCTCCGCGCAACAACTCGCGCAACGCCAGGGCAACCTCGAGATTGACGTCGCTCTCCCGCAGCTTGTTCGACGGCGCCACGGCGCCCGGCCAATGGCCGCCGTGCCCCGGGTCAATGCAGATCCGCCGGCCTGCCAACGCCGACATGTCCGGCGCCGGCACGTCTTCAAGCCGGAACGGCGGCGCGGTCTCCGTAATCGGCACCGGCGCAGGCGTAACGCCGGGTTCCGGCGGCGTGGTCTGACAACCGAGCACAACTGCCAAAAGCACGGGAATCGCAGTGCGTTTCATGGATATTCCTTGTTCCTTGTTGCGCGCTGGAGGCATGGCGGGGTATCTGCCATGCGCCAGGGGTCAGCGCATTTCCCGCCGCGATGTCATGCACATGCGCGCCGGCAAGCGTTCCCCCCGGCACACCTTGCCGTGTACGCTACCCTGAAGCTTGCCGGCTATGCAAGGGTCTATTCGCGATAGCCCTGTTCCGCCCAGACCTGCCGCGAAAAACGAACCGCCTCTTCGGAAGGCTCGATACGGCCCAGAATGCTCGGGAACGGCTGGCCCGGACCCGCACGGCGCGGGTCAGGCGACCATGCGTCATGTTCAAACTGTTTTCGAACCTCCTCATTGCGAAAGTCGGGCACACTGACCGGCGCGCCCTCGGCAAGGGCCGACCGGTACGCCAGGATCCCCGCGATGCTCATGTCGATGGCCTTGTATACATCAAGATACGGCTGCGTTCCCGTGCGGATGGCTTCAGCGAACTCGTAATTCGTAAAGAAATCGCCGCCGCCGTGGCCAGCGTTCGCGGCTTCCCGGGGATGGTGGGGAAATTTGGGCGCGTACACCCGTTCCTCGTGTTCGGCCTGTTCCCTGCCATGCGGCGCCAGATGTACCCGCAACGCGTTCTTGTTCTTCCCGATTCGCGCGTTCTCCATCATCCCCTTGTTGCCGTGGATTCGGACGTAGTTCTGATGCCCGCGCAGGTTGCCGTGCAACGATTTCACCACCGCCCCGTTGTCCATACGCAACATAATGGCCGCCGCCGTGTCCGACACCCGCACGTATTCCGTCATCGAGGGATCGTTGTGATCGTAAGGGACAATGAAGCCGTTCACCTTCACCGGGCGCGTGCCCGTGATGTACATGATCGGAGCGAGCGAATGGGTGCAGTAGTACGTGGCGGGAATCCAATTGCGCCAATGATCCATCCCCACGCTGCGCGCCGTATGCACCCGCGCGCTGTCGGGATGAACGTACTCACCCTCGCCGTACAAGAAATCGCCAATGACCCCTTCCTGAAAAAGACGCCGCATCTCCTGGTTGTAGACCATGTACGGGTAGTTCTCGGCAAACATGTAGATCCGCCCGCACTTCTCGACCGCGCGTGCCAGCGCCACCCCTTCCCCCAGCGTATGGCACGCCGAGCACTCGCTCATCACGTGAAATCCCATCTCGAGCGCCTTCACGGCAAATGGCGCATGCTCGTGAAAGTAGTTCGCAAGAATCACCGCGTCCATGTCGTGTTCGAGAAAGGCGTCGTAGTTCGAATACGTGGCCACCCCGAGGTCCGCCCCAGCTTCCTCGAGCCGTTCTTTCCAGGTGTCGCACACGGCGGCCAGCTCCATGCCGGCTGCCGGAGCTTGCCGGGCAAATGTCAAACCTCGACCGGCCCCGACAACCCCGACCCGTATGCGATGCCTTTTCATCCGGTTTTCCTTCCGCATTCCGACAGCCCCCCGCCGCTTAGCGTACGTCCATGGCGCCTGCCGAGGCAACTTGCCACGACGGAGCCCAGGACAAAGCCCCCGTTTTTGTTACACCCGCGCCGCATGCTAGTATTGTTTCTCTGGAAGAAAACGCGCCCATCAGGCGTTACTTCAAATCAGCGCACGGGTTTATCTCCGCGGAGAATACCCTGCGCGGCAAGGACTTCTAAATAGTGCCAAACATCCGCCTGCGACGAAAACTGATGCTGCTCGGCGTGGCAATCTTCGTCCTCGCCGGGGGGGCCGTGTTTGGCTGGTGGGCCATGGGCTCGCCGGGCGATCTCGAGCTGTTGCGGCCGTATGCCGCCAAATACAACTACAGCCAACTGCTCGCAAACCTCCAGGCGCGAGGCCCCGCCCCTGACACGTTCTCTTTCGTGGTTTTCGGAGATTCCCGCAACAACACATTCGTAGCATCCAAGGTCTTCGAGCAGGCCGCCAAAGAGAATCCCGCTATCATGTTTCACACGGGCGACCTGATACGCGGAGGAACGGTGGCGGAGTACCTCGAGAACTTCTTGCCGTTGCTCGAGATCAGCGGCCCTGTGCCGGTGTTCTGCGTGCCCGGCAACCACGAGCGCGGCGAACGGCGCGATTTCGCCGCCTATGACGCGATCTACGGCGGTGACCGGTTCTCATTCGATTACGGCTCGTGCCGGTTCATGGGGTTCAACGCCAGCGAGATCGTCCGGGTCAGTAGCGATGACCTCGAATTCCTCGACCGCGAACTCTCAAAACCCGGCGTGCAGTACAAGTTCGTCTTTTTCCATATTCCACCGGCATATTTCGAGGAGGTGGCCATCGGAGACGAGGACCCTCGCGGATTCACCTGGAAGGCCTCCGCGTTTCGTGCGCTTCTGGCCAAACACAAGGTAAACGAAGTGTACATGGGCCACATCCACGGGTATGCGTCAGCCGTTATCGACGGCGTGCGGTACACGCTTTCAGCCGGGGCCGGCGCCCCCCTGAGCGACCGGCTTCCCGAGGAGGCGCGCATCTACCACCTGCTGGTTGTGCACGTCTCGCCCGGCGGACTCTCTCAGGAACTGGTCCACCTCGTGCCGGGTACGCTTGACTGGACCCGGAGAACTATCTACTGATGAAAATGTGCCTCGCGCAGGATGATCTGGTACAGTATCCGCCGTGCTTCGTGTCTGGAAGTCCCGCGCGCGGGTCTCTGCTGCTGTGGAGACCATCTGACGGCAAACGCGTTTCCGGTCAACTGCGGAACAACTGTACCTGAAACCAAACGCTGAGGCGCGCGATGCCGCCGGTAAAATCACAAGGAGACCTTGACCAATGCAGAATCGTATGTTTCTCGCCCTTGCAACCGCTATTCTCGCAGTCCCCTTGACCGCCCTGGCGGCCGCCGATGGGCCGCCGAAGAACGTCATCGTCATGATTGGCGACGGGATGGGCCTCGGGCAGGTCACCGCGGCGCGAATCACCAAAGGCAGCCTCCATCTCGAGCGATGCACCGTTGGGGGCTTCTCCGCGACTCAGTCCAGCAACAGCCTGGTCACCGATTCCGCCGCTGGCGGCACCGCCATTGCCACCGGACAGCGCACCAACAACGGCATGGTCGCGACGGCCCCGGATGGCGCCGAACTCAAGGGCGTACTCGACTATGCGGAAGATGCCGGGAAGGCAACGGGCATTGTGGTCACCAGCGCGGTAACCCACGCCACCCCCGCGGCCTTCGTCGCCCACGCCGACGACCGCGGCCAACAAACCCTGATTGCCGAGCAGCTCGTCGCCGGCGGCACCGACGTCATACTCGGCGGAGGGTGGGCATTCTTCGCGCCCCAGTCCGAGAAAGGCAGCAAACGCAAGGACGACAAGAACCTGGTCGCCGAATTGAGCAAGCGCATGCCTGTCGCACTGACGGCCGAACAGCTGCGCGCACTGGGCGACGTTGACGCCTTCGCGGGTCTGCTGGCGTCCGAGCACCTCATGTGGGCCGAAGAACGCGACCCCTCCCTGCCGGAGATGGTCACGATGGCCATCAAGGCCCTGTCCAAAGATCCCGACGGCTTTGCCCTCATGGTCGAGGGTTCGCACATCGATTGGGCCGCTAGCGCTAACCAGGAGAACCACGTCCTCGGCGAAATGACCGATTTCGACGAAGCCATCGGCGCCGCGCTGGATTTTGCCCAAGCCGACGGCAACACCCTGGTCGTGGTCACGTCCGACCACGACACCGGCGCGTACGCCGTTCTAGATGGCTCGCTCACAGACAGGACCATCACCAAATCGGCCTTTGCCAGCAAGGGGCACACGCCCGCCATGGTGCCCGTGTTCGCCTACGGGCCAGGGGCCGAAGTATTTGGCGGCATCCTCGACAATGAAAAGATAGGCAAAGCGCTCGTCGGATACATGCAGCAGGCGGCGGCGCCCGCCAAAGAGGAGGCCACCCCGTAATAGCGTCACATGTGCCATTTCAGGCCGACGCAGGAAGTCCGCGGTCCAGAGGCAGCCCCGCCGCGGGAAAGGCTGCACGCTCTCTGCCCTAAACGAGTTGCGTTAAGCTTCGAAGAGGCGTAACATAGAAGGGTATTTTGTGTCCGCCGATGCGCGGCAAACACTTGAACGACAAAGCGGAATCATGCGGTTCCTTCTCTATAACATACGATACGCAACAGGGTCCGGGTGGGACTACCACTTGCCTTTTCCCTACAGCGGATATCTCCGTCGCACTCGCGGCAACCTGAGAAAAATCGCCGAGTTCGTGAAATCGGAACGCCCCGACGTCATCGGCCTGGTCGAGGTCGATAACGGCTCGTATCGTTCTGAAAAGGCAAACCAGGCCGCGGTCATCGCGAACGAACTCGGTCATACTCACGTCTACGAATCAAAGTATGCACAATCCTCCGTGTTGCACCGCATGCCCGTCCTGCGCGAGCAGGGAAACGCATTCATCACCAACCAGACCATTGAAGCCCGCGACTTCCAATATTTCTCCGAGGGCATGAAACGCCTGGTTATCAAACTCGAGTTCGAAGCGTTTGTCATCTTCCTTGTGCACCTTTCCCTGAAGTACCGTCACCGGCAGTACCAGTTGAGCAGCCTCTATTCCATGTTTACCGAAGTGCGCAAACCCATGATCGTCGCCGGCGATTTCAACGCGTTCTGGGGCCACCGGGAGTTAGACCTCTTCATGGCGGCTTCGGGTTTGCTCAACGCTAATATCCACGCGGCCCCCACGTTTCCAAGCAGAAGACCGCGCCGCCAACTGGACTTTATCCTCCACAGTCCCGCCATTCGCGTCACGAATTTCCGCGTCTCCAACGTGAAATACTCCGACCACATGCCGCTGATTTGCGACTTTGAAATCGGGAACGGGGCCGCCTGACGCGCCTGGTCCAGGCAGGCCCGGCCACTCAGTGTTCCCCCCGTTTTCAATCCCTGCCCCAAAACCCCGCGTTATGAGCGCGGCAGCAGGCTGTCGCACTCCGCATAATCCGCACCTTTGAATCGGGCCGTGGCGGGGGATATCATCGCGATCTTCAGTCTTGAGGAAGAGACATGTCCACTGTACAGCAACGCGTTGATGAGACCCGGCCTCTTTCAATTCAACACCAGGTGTGGCGCTGGAAAATCCTGATCTCGACGTACTTCGGGTACGTCGGGTTTTATTTGGTGCGGAAAGTATTCACCATCTGCAAATCGACATTGGCGGAGGGCGAGTACGGGATGGGCTACGAGGCGGTCGCCAACATCTGGACGGCCTACTTGGTGGCCTATATGCTGGGGATGTTCGTCAACAGCTTTGTCGGGCGGAAATGGGGTCCGCGCATTCTGCTCTTGGGCGGGCTTGGCCTGTCGATGGTCTTCAATGTCGTATTCGGTTTCACCAATTCCTATCGCACGTTCCTGGTGTTCATGTTCTTCAACGGAATTGTGCAGGCCGCGGGGTGGCCGGGGACCGTTGGCGCCGTGGCGGAATGGCTGCGCAAGAAAGAGCGCGGCACCATCATGGGCCTCTGGTCGACCAACTACCTGGTCGGAAACATTCTGGTGAAATCCGCCGGCGGGGCGTTGCTGGCTCATTTCAGCAAGACCTACAGCGGCGTGATGGGCGTGCGCTACTCGTTTCTGGGTTGCACGCTGCTGGCGTTCGTGATCTGGTGGCTGCTCTTCTTCTGGCAGCGCACCAAACCGCAGGACGTCGGGCTGGAACCGATCGTGGACGTCGAATATGCGGCGGACAGGACGGTGGACGCCAGCGCCACCGAGCATGTGACGTTCATGCAGTACATGAAACTGATCTTGAATCCGATCATCCCGATGATGGGGGCGTGCTATTTCTGCATCAAGTTTCTGCGGTACGCCCTCGATTCCTGGCTGCCGGCGTTCCTGAACCTTCAAGGCATGGATGTCGGGCGCGCGGCCTACTATTCCACCATATTCGACTTTGCCGGGTTCTTCGGGGTGCTTGTCGCCGGTTTCGCGCTGGACAGGGTGTTCAAGGGCCGCTGGGACCGCGTGTGCATGGTGATGAGCGTGGGCATGACCCTCGGCTACGCCGCCGTGGTGACGTTCGGCGCCAACCCCTATGCGCTCGCGTTTTCGTTCGGGCTGGTTGGGTTCATGCTGTACGGCCCCGACACGTTGTTTTGCGGCGCGGGCGCGGTGGTGGTTGCCGGCGAGCGCAACGCCGTGGCCGTGGCGGGTCTGGTCAATGGCATTGGCAGTATCGGCCCCGTGATACAGGAACAGGTCATAGGACGGCTCCTGGAAGGACGCGCGCCGGAAGTTGCCGTCCGCAACTCGAATCTGCTCGGGCTGTTCATGAGCATCCTGCTGGTTGTGTTCATGGTGATCATTCACTGGCGGGTGAGCGCGGTGAAGAGGAGACAATTGGTAGAGGCGCGTGCGGCGGCGCAGGCAGAGTGAGAGAGGCCGCAGGCCACTGCAACTGCGTGGAGCCAGGCAGGCCCGGCGCCAATCGTTCCCGTCTGAAGCCTTTCTCCTGCTAGAATGAAATGCGAATTGCACCCGTGACCGCATCAACACAGCCCAGGACGTCGTGGTGGGAACCATTCTCAACATAATCGCGGCAGTCCATGAAGCCGGCAACTGGCTTATTCGCATCATCATGTTGCTGGTCATCATCCGCCGCCACCGGCCGCAGTCCGCTCTGGTCTGGCTTCTCGTGGTGTTCATCACCCCGTGGCTCGGGCTCCTGCTCTACGCCCTGCTCGGTTCGAACCGGCTGCCCAACAAGCGCGTCGAACAACACAAGCGGCTCACAAAGCGGCTGGACGCCGCACGCACGCGGTTTAGCGGCAATCCCGGCATTACCCGGCCACAACTCGACCCGGCGTTCGCGTCAACGGTCCGCCTTGCCCAGCGCCTCGGCCATATGGCCGTTCTCGGCGGCAACAATGCCGAGATCATCTGCGGCAACGAGGACTTTCTCGACCGCATAATTGACGATATCGACAGTGCCCGCCACCACGTGCACGCGCTCTATTACATCTTCGGAGAAGACGCTACGGGCAGGCGCTTTGCCGACGCACTCATCCGGGCCGAACGGCGCGGTGTCCAGTGCCGGCTCCTCGTCGACGCCGTAGGCTCCTGGGGGATGCTCAAACGAACGGCCCCGGAACTCGCCCGCGGAGGCGTCGAGGTCTATGAGGCCCTCCCCGTCGGGCTGTTCCGGAAGGGTATGGCGCGCTGGGACCTTCGTAATCACCGAAAACTGCTCGTGGTGGACGGCCGTGTCGCCTACACAGGCTCCCACAACATGGTTGACGCTGACTACGGCACCAGGACCCTGCAATGGCACGACCTTTCCGTGAGGCTGACCGGCCCTGTCGTGTCGCAGCTCCAGGCCGTCTTCGTGTCGGATTGGTACTTCGAGACGGACGACCTGGTCGAAAACCCGGATTTCTTCCCGGAGCCCAGGCCGCAGGGCAACATCGCAGCCCAGGTCATCCCCAGCGGACCGAATTTCGCCACCGAAAACTATCAGCGGCTGGTCGTGGCGGCCCTCCACGGTGCTCAGGAACAGGTGACCATTACCACGCCGTACTTCATCCCGGACGATAGCCTTTTGAATGCCTTGGAAAGCGCATCGCTCCGGGGCGTCATGGTCAACCTGATCGTGCCCAGGGAAGCCGATCAGCGCCTCGTGGGCGCGGCCGCGCAGGCGCATTACGAAGAGCTGCTCGACTGGGGCATCAACCTCTATCTCTACGAACCGGCCCTCATCCACGCTAAAACAATGAGCATTGACAACGCTGTCGCTTTCGTGGGGACCAGTAATTTCGATATCCGCTCCTTTTCCCTCAATTTCGAAATCAATATGGCCTTCTATTCGCCCCCATTCGTGGAAGAACTCCGGCAGAGGCAAGAGCGCTATATCGAGGCATCCACGCGCCTCAGCACGGACGGTTGGGAAACCCGCTCGGCCCCACGGCGCATCTATCAGAACCTCGCCAAGCTTTTCAGCCCGCTGCTGTAGCAAGCGCGCCCCCACGCCGCCCGCGGCCCGGTGATTTTCCCCCGGAAACTCAATACCGCACCCAGGCGGGATTCGAAATAACCAGCTCGGCGGACGCGTTGCGCTCCGAGTTGATGCCTACCATGACCGCCGTGATCCGCTCCGGCTCGAGGCGGCCGTCGGGATCGTGCTGCGAATACGCCGCCCATCCCGCATCATCAAACAGCGCGGCCATGCGTTGCGGCCCTTCGGCCCCGGGAAGCGTCTCGAGGATGGCCGTGTAGATCGCGCCCGTATCTTCGATGAACTGCACACGGAGCACGCCTTGCCCTTCCGCAAGATGCACGGTCAGGACAATCCCGTCATCCTCCGCAGCAGGCCGTTCGGCAGCCTCGAGGCGCAGGAGAGGATAAGACCACGGGTCTCCTTCGCCGAATTGCATAGAGAACGCGATTGCGCCGTTTTCCATGGCACGATGAGACATGCTCGCGCCTCCAACAATGTTGTCTTCCCATCGGGCGGGGTCCGCAGCCCCCGCGATGGGCCTCACGCTCTCCGGCGTGACACTGTCCCGCGACGCGACCAGGCGAAGCGCCACAACGGGCCTGCCCGCGGGCCCGAAGTCCCCTTCAACGCGCACCCAGCCGCCCTGCAATACGTCTGAACCGCTCGGCGGCAGCACAACGCGCAGCATGATCTGACTGCGCTCGAAAGGCTCTACTTGAACGGCCCCGCCCGGGACCTCCGCCTGCCACTCGGCGGGCGCATCGCCCGTTGCGAAACGGCCCTCGACCGGCTCGCCGCTGAAGTTGTACACCCACACGGGAATCTCAGCCGGGGCGCCGGCCGTCACTTCATACGCCTGCGGTCCCAGCCGCACCGGCTCAAGGGGAAGCTCGGCCTGCAACACCACCGGAGACGGGTTGCCCTCGCGAAAGCCCGCGACGCCCGGCGGCGATTCCAGAGCCAGGCCCTCGGACCCGCCTTCCGGAACCACCACGAACACCGTCTTGGGACCCAGCTCCAGGGGCGCCTCAAAGGCCCGGGGACGGCCCAGATAGTCGTAGACCGCGATGGGCTCGACTTTGAGACCAGGCTGCCACCGGACCGGCGTGTCCGCCCACGCGGCGAGCACCTCCGCCGGCTGCCCGCCCGGCCGCGCCCGGAAAACATACGCCCAGGCGCCCGCGGCCTCATCGATACGGATGCGTCCCACGGGTTTCGCGCCCGCAAACATCCGCCCCGCCGCCGCCAACGCGACATACCCCGGCCGCGGGGTCAGATCGTGGCGCAGAAGGCCGAATTGAACCCCCCGCTCGATGTAGTTGCCGAGGATAAAGAAGAAATGGCGGTTCACGCCCGCATACATGCTGCTGGCGTAGGAGTGCGCAACAAATTCGGCCTGGCCCAGCTCGTCCTCGCGCGAAAGCTCTCCCCACGGGTGGGCGTCCGTTGTGTGAAGCCTGATCCCGCATTCGGTGAGCCAGATGGGCCGCCCGCAGGCCGCTTCGCGCGGCCCGCCGAACTGCTCGAGGTAGGACCCCGGCTGGTTATAGGTGTGAATGTTGTACGTTTCGAAATAGGGCCACGTCTCGTTCAGCAACAGGCCGTCGGCATGATGCTGCGAACCGCTGCCCGCGTATACATTCCAGCAAACCGTCACATTCGGGTCGCCGGCTTTGAACGCCAGAAAGGCCGCCTTCTGCAACGAACACATCTCGTTGATAAGGTGGCCCCCGAAACCCATGATGTTCGCCTCGTTCCACGGTTCCCACGCCAACACGCGCCCCCGATACCGTTCCGCCATCGTCTTGCAGAAACCGTAGAGGTCGCGCAGGTCCCGCGGAAACCGCTCGCCCGGGTGTTCGCCATCAAGCTCCGCGCTCGCCGCCCACGACGGCGTGCTGTGAAACACCTGCAGGACTTTCAACCCCTGGGCCGCCGCTTCGGACGCCGCGGTGTCATACGATGTGCCCGGTTCGGCGAACGTGCCGGACGCGGTCTCGAGTTCGCCCCACGCCATGCGGTCACGGGCCCAGTTCACGCCCGCCAACGACGCCAGCGACGCAAACGCGCGCTGCTTCTCAGCATTGTTGCGCGCGAACCACGCCATTGCCGTATCGATGCACACGGGCGAATCCTGCGGCGCCGGCCCGGCCAACGGCGAGAGCACCGCGGCCGTGGTCCACGTCTCGACACCGCCGCCCTCGCCCGCAAACTCGATGCGGTACCATCCAACCGGCAGCTTGCCCAGCGAAACGCTGTTCCCTTCCGCCGGCCGCGCGCCGCCCCCAACCGTCTCCCCGGCATCGTCCAGCACGCGGTAACGGGTCCACGTCCCCTCGGCCGCCACGGGAACAACCACGGATTCCTCCGCCAGAAAGACGTTCCCTGGATGTCCGGGCAACGGCTGCGGCAGGGCGCGTTCAATGTTCTGCAGAGGAGCCCACGGATCGCGTTCGGCGCCCCGGACAGCAAAACCGGGAATCAGGCTCGCCGCCAGCAGCATGACGGCGCCAACGCGCCCCGGACTCCATCTTCTATGAATATCATGCATCCTCGGGCTCCCCCGGCGCTGAAGCCGTTATTCCAATCCCAGGCCCAGGAGCCGGTTGGCGTTCTTCCAGGTAATCTTCTCGAACGCGTCCTCTGAAATGAGGCGCTCCGCTTTCAGCTTCCCGAAATACGCGACAATGGGCAGTTCCTGCGGCACATTGGCGATGTCGGTGCCCCAGAATAGACGGTCCTGGAATTCGTCCATGAACGCATACCCGAACTCGGGGTCGCGGCTGATCGCGCCATAACCGCTTCCAGCCGAAAGGTCCCCCAGAAGGTTCGGGTATTTCCGAAACAGTTCCACCACGCGGCCCGGCTGTACAGGACCTTTAGGGTAGGGAATGCGCTTGCCCTCTTCGACCACGTTCGTCCCGATTTCCGCCCAAAACGCCTGCGAGTGCCCGAGGAAATTCAGCTTGGGAAACGCATTCAACACCTTTTCCAGGCGGGGAAGACCGGGTTCGTCGAACAGCCCGTAGCAGCCGCCCATCGCCGGACCGATGTGAAACGTCAGCGGCAATCCCGACGCCTCGACCGCTTCAAACAGGTTCATGCACATGGGATCGTCGAACGGCAGGTTGCAGGTATATTCACCCAGGCCTTTGCACCCCATATCCTTATACGCTTCGAGGAGATTGGCGAAATCGGCCCCCGAATCGTTCGTCAGGAAACGAGGATCGAGATTGCCGAAGGGAATCAGACGGTCCGGGTACTTGGAACAGAGACCCACGACGTCATCGACCGTCACCACCGTGTACCGGCATTCGGGACTGATCCCCGCCATCACGCACGCCTTGCCGATCCCCGCATCGTCCATTATCTTGATGAGCGTCTCCCCATCGGGATAGTGCGACCCATTCATGCGCGTGACTTTCGGGTGCCGCGGCGGCGAGGCGTGAACGTGAATATCGATGAGCATTCTCTTTCCCCTAGAGACCCCGGGGAGCCGGAGCTTATTACGGTATCTTTCTACCAATCCGAGATCCTTATGCTATCATGTTTCCTGCAGGCGTATCACACAGGAGACGCCCGGGGGAGAGGATGCGGATTTCGCGGAAACAGCGCACGCGATTCCGCGGAAGGGGGAGAGAAACGCCCGCTGACCGGCCCTGCGTCCGGCCGCGTCGGAGGCACAACGGGGTAAGGAGAAACCGCCCTGCATAACAGACTTTCTTCTATGACAAGGCTCGCCGCCCTGCTCGTGTTGCTCGCGGCCGCTGGCTGGGCGTATGCGGGAGCGGACGACGCGCCTTCCGCGCGCGGCTCCCTGTCGCTGCCCGCCGCTCTCGCCGCAACATCCGCGGCGCTGCTGGCCGTAGCAATCGGCATGGGGATCGCCTTCTTGCGCATGCGCCGGCACGAACGGGAGGCCCGCGAGGCTGTAGCCGAACGCGATCGCGCCATGCACGCCATGCGCGTCGGCGAGGAGCGCTATCAGGACCTGTTCAACAACATCAACAGCGGAGTCGCGGTCCTCGATGCCAAACAGGACGGCGAGGACTTTGTCCTCGAAGACATGAACGCGGCGGGCGAGCGCCTCGAAGGGCGGTTCCGTGAAGATCTTATCGGGCGAAGTGTCGCCGAGATCGACCTGACTGGAATAGGCGGCCCGTTGATGGCCGTATGCCGCGAGGTATGGCAATCCGGCAAGTCGGTCCGGCGGCAGTTTTCGTCGAGAAAATCCGGGCACGCCGGCCGTTGGTTCGACTGTTTCGTGTACAAGCTGTCGACAGGAGAGATTGTCTGCGTTTACGAGGATATTACGCCCCGCAAACGCGCTGAAGACGAGAACCGCCTCCTGGCTACCGCGGTCCAGCATGCCGGCGAAAGCATTCTCATCACCGCCCCGGACAGCACCATCGAATATGTGAATCCCGCGTTCGAAAAAATCTCGGGGCTGTCGCGCGAAGAGGTCCTCGGCAATACGCCCCGCATTCTCAAGAGCGGACGCCATGGCGCCCCGTTCTACCGGCAGATGTGGGAAACCCTCCTGCGCGGAGAGACGTGGCGCGGCCGCCTCACCAACAAGCGCAAGGACGGCTCCCTGTACGAGAAAGAAGTCACTATATCGCCCGTATTCAACGCCGCGGGCGAGGTCGAGCACTACGTTTCGATCTCGCGCGATCTCACCCAGGAAATGGAGTTGGCCGCCAAGCTCCGCCACGCTCAGAAGATGGAGGCCATCGGAACGCTGGCGGGCGGGATCGCGCAC
>ENA-UPSM01001133-UPSM01001133.1-activated-sludge-metagenome-genome-assembly--contig:-NODE-1133-length-36319-cov-7.143944_pt1 | contig 36319 bp, 29 predicted proteins | sample MGYA00238181_ERZ773283 | MGnify/ENA primary metagenome ERZ773283 (study PRJEB29023, sample SAMN05720199) | activated sludge metagenome | isolation source: Anaerobic digester | place: Japan...
CGGGAGTTTTGGCCGCCTTCGCTACGAGGTCCACGATCCTCTGGGCGGCGGTTTCGGACCACCACGGGCTCGCGGGCCATGCCGACGGCGCGAGCAGGGCGAAGGCTCCCGAATCGCCCCAGGTGGCCGCCATGTTGCCGGCCGCGGCGATTCCCTTGGAGGGATTGTTCGCGCCCAATCCGCCATGGAGCCAGACCACCAGCGGGAGCTTTTTGCGCGATTCGGGAACCCAAAGGCCGGCCTTGGATCCGTCGGGCGCCACCAACGTGTCGAGCCTGGGCGTGGCCGATGCGAGAGCCGCCAGCATGCAGATCCAGAGCGCCGTCCTATTCATGGTAGGCCAACACGAACGACGCTCCGGGCTTCCATTCGCTTTCGCGTCCGGGCAGGCTCTCGCGGGCCACCGAAGCCGACGCCGTGGCGCGCCAGCCGTGCGCGAACCGCCATTCCGCCCCGGCGGTCAGTTCCTGGCGATCGAAGAGGTCGCCCGAAAGCCATTCCTTGCGTTCCACTCCGACCACCCAGGTCCCGGACGAATCCCGCCAATTCCTGTCGTGAATGGAGGATCCCGGCCCGGTTCCCTTCCAGAGCGCCAGGACTCCCGCCTCCCAGCTCCATTCCTCCGACAGATCCTGGCGATGCATCCAGGCCAGCGTCGCCGAATTTGGCCCGGCGGCCGACCCCAGGGTCTTCCCGAAATGCACCGGCGCGTTGCCGGGCATTCCAGGCAGGATGGACGACGACGCGGTCCCCACCCACGGTTCGGTGCGCACGAGCTGGATCCGGTCCAGGCTCCCGGCGCCGGTCCACCCGCTGGCCTTGATCCCCAAACCCAGCGCCCACTTGTTGCCCCATTTGTCGGACAGGAACCCGAAGTAATTCTGGAGATCGTCCAGGAACAGCTCGGCCGACAATTCCAGTCCCGGTACCGGGCGCCACGAGGCGTCGAAGTCCATCTGCTTGTTGTCGGGATCGCCCAGGACGTGTTCGGTGAACACGTACGGAAACACCGGCACCAGGTAGAGCGGCTCGAGGTCGTGCTCCACCGAGAGGATCATCTCCGACCAGCCGAACCTCCAGTCGCGTCCGTTCCAGGCGAAGCGATGCGCGTACAGGTAGCGGCGTCGGGACCAGGTGTCGCCGATCAGGCGACCACCCAGAAGGGTGGCTTCGATCGGTCCGATCCTCTTGGTGGCCTGCGCGAACGGGACGGATTCCGTGTTGCCCGAAAGCATGAGGGGCTCGACGGGAAGGTCTCCCCATTCCAAGGGGCCCAGGCCCGCCGAAATCCGTCCGACACGGGTGGCGAGTTCGATTCCGCCTTCCACCCAGTCGTTGGTCCGCGCGCGCCCGGTCTCGCCGGTGCCCGCGAACAGGGCGGTCTGGTAGATCCCGCGTTCGGGGTCGGACGCCTTGAGCCAGCGCGGCTGGTCGGCCACTTCCACGATCTGGCGGGGCCGCGCCCAGAGCACGATGTCCGGGCCGATCGCGACGTCCACCCTGGGGCGCACCCGCAGCCCCGCCAAGATGTCGCCGTCGATGGAATCGGAAAGCGTGGCGCCCACGGCCACCTTGCGATCGATCGCATGGGCGTGGACGCTGGCCCCGACATCGAACGAAACGAGGTCGTCGTCCTGCCGGAAGCGCCAGGTGCGCGAGCCGGATGTGTCCCGCAACGACAATCGGTCACGCAGCCGCGACAGGCGAGCCTTGTCGGATGCGTCCACGTCGGGCGACGCCAGGAGGCTGTCGATGCATGCCACCACGACCTCGCCCGGCCAGGGGCGGCGCGGCGGCAGGTGGCACCCGGCCGATCCATCCAGGCGATCCAGAAGCGGGGTGGATGGGTCGTCGATGGGAAGCGACGGAAGGATCGCCGAATTGGCCGTCGACAACGCGAGGGCGATCCAACCGAATCGAAACAGGCTCATCGATTGTCAAAGTACATGACACCGCGATCGTTCGATCCACAAAAACCGGGCCGATCGCGTTTGGGCTACCATTCGAAGGGGCGAACGTGTTATCCTTGACGCTGATGGCAGAGCTCCACGAAGATCCACGACCCAGGAATCCGGCCTTGGCCCAGTTGGCGCAGGCGTTCCCCGACCTGGTCAGCCGCGTGCGCTATTTCGATGGCGACATCGTGGTCCAGGAAGGCGAGCCCGACGACAGCGTCTATTTCCTGGAGGAAGGCGCGCTGGTGGTTGAACAGGAAGTGTCGGAAGGATCCCGGCATGTCCTGAAGGTCTTGTCCAACAAGCCCGATGCCGACCAGGTGGTTCCCTTCGGGGAGATGAGCCACATGCTCGACGGCAAGCGGTCGGCGACCATCCGTTCGTCGGGTGGCAGCTCCGTGGTCAAGATCGAAGGCCGCGCCTTCGAGCCCATCTTCCGCGACTTTCCCGAAGTCGCCCGCATGCTCAACCTCAAGCTCGTCGAGCGTCTGCGCGACGCCAACGCCCATGTCAAGGAACTGACCAAGGCGCTGGATCCACCGGTGTTGCGGGAGATGGTCCACCAGAGCCGGATCCTGCTGCGCGAAGGCGAAGTGGCCGACGAATTGTGGCAATGCCCGGCCGGCATCCTGTACGAAGTGCGGTCGGGCGGCGCGCGCACCGAGATCGACACGGATTCCGAAGGATTCATCGATCCTCTGCCGTTCTTCCGCGAAGGCCGCTGGCCCCGCACCATCGAGGTCGGAGCCGGTTCCTTCCTGCTCAAATGGTCCTGCGATCGCCCCGCCGACGTGTTTCGATTCCACCCTGAACTCGCCTTGCGGCTCCTTCGGACGGGACAATGAACCTGGGTTTCGGTCTATCCATGGACATGCGGCTGGAGCAGAAGCTCTCGCCGCAGATGATCCAATCGCTCAAGCTCCTGCAGGTTTCGGCCCTGGAGCTCGAGATGCTCGTCAAGCAGGAGATGGAGATCAATCCGGTCCTGGAACTGGACGACGGCCCCGAGCCGGAGCTGGTCGACGGCGAGCGCAACGAAAGCGAAGAGCGCACCGACGAGGAGCGCGCCGAACGCGACGAACACGAGGCCGTGTCGGAGGACAACGAGCGTCCCGAAGAGCCCGTGGTGGCCAGCTCCCAGGACGACCACAACGAGATCGACTGGGAAGCCTACTTCGACGACGGATTCGATCTGGGCGGGCGCATGACCGAGGAACGCTCGGATCCGGACGAACGGTTCGAGAAGGTCCCCGTGCACCAGAAGAGCATGGAGGAGGTCCTGCTCGAACAGCTCGACGAGAAGCGGTTCGACCAGTCCCTGCGTCCGGCGGTGGAATGGCTGATCGGGAACCTCAACGAGAACGGATTCCTGGAGGCGACCAAGGAAGAGGCGCAGGCCAAGCTGGGCCTGGACGACTCCGACTGGGAAGAAGCCTTGGCCGTGCTGCAGCGCCTGGACCCCGCCGGCATCGGGGCGCGCGACCTGCGCGAATGCCTCCTGATCCAGCTTTCGACCCAGGGGATGCGCGACACGATCCCCTGGAAGGTGGTCCACGACTGCTTCGGGCTCCTCCAGAAGCTCAAGATCCCCACCATCGCCAGGCGCCTGGATTGCGAGCCCGAAGAGGTCCAGGCCGCGATCAAGGAGATCGGGCTGCTGGAGCCGCGTCCCGGGCGGCAATTGTCGGCCCCGCAGGCGCCCACCGTGGTGCCCGACCTGGTGGTGGACCGCGGTCCCGACGGATTCTGGGTGGTCATGTTCAACGACCGCACCGTGCCGTCGCTTCGCGTGAGCCGCAGCTACCAGGACATGGTCCGGCGCGGTTCCAAGGCGTCGGCCGACGAGAAGAAATACGTCCGCGACAAGCTGAACTCCGCCACGTGGCTCCTGCGGTCGATCGAGCAGCGCAAGGGCACGATGCTCAAGGTGATGTACGCCATCCTGGAAGCGCAGGCGGAATTCTTCGAGCAGGGGCCGGGGCACCTCAAGCCGCTGGTGCTGCAGGACATCGCCGACAAGGTGAAGATGCACATCTCCACCGTGAGCCGCGTGACCAACGAGAAGTACGTCCAGACGCCGCACGGGGTTTTCGAGCTCAAGTCGTTCTTTTTTTTTTTTTTCAAGCAGAAGACGGCATACGAGATCAGTTCGGTGGAGGCGCGCGAGGCGATCAAGAAGCTGATCGAATCGGAGGATCCGGCCGATCCTCTCTCCGACCAGAAGATCGTCGACATCCTGGAAGAGCGCAGCCTGCACGTGGCCAGGCGGACGGTGGCCAAGTACCGCGACCTCATGGGCATCCTGCCCGCCCGCATGCGCCGCAAATTCTGATTCGAGCGCGCCTGGCGGCGCCATCTCGCCCCGCTCACCCTCGACGTCCCACCCGCGGACGCCTTCGGGTTCGCGTTGCTTCGATGGCATCCACCATCCACGCTCGAATCTGTGGTCGGCATTGTTGTTCGGGTGCCCCTCGCGAGGTCGTGATGCCGTAGCGCTCTCCCCCGCTCACCCTCGGCGTCCCCCGCACGGACGCTTTCGGGGTCGTGTCACGGCGATTGCATCCACCTGGGCCGGATCCATTCTGGAGGCGGAACCTAGATTTGCATCCATGAAGAACAACACGGTGATGATCAAGCTCCGCCAGACCTTCGCTTTGACGGATTCCGACATCACGCGGATCTTCGAGCTGGGGGCGTACACGGTGACTCCGGAGATGATCGCCGGGTACCTGGTCGGGTTCCCCACCGACGAAGGCTACATCAAGTGCCCCAACCGCGCGTTGATCGGCTTTTTGGACGGCTTCATCGTGGACCGCCGCGGCCCCAATCCCAACAAGCCCACGCCGGGAGCGGCCCCCGACACGACCATCGACAACAACGACGTCTTCAAGAAGCTGCGGATCGCCCTGGATCTGCACGAGATCGACATCCAGAACATGCTCGTGAAGTCCAACGTGGTGCTGGAGAAGAACGACTTTTCCGGCATCTTCCGCAAGAAGGGCCACAAGCACTACAAGGCCTGCAGCGACGCGGTCCTGGACGCGTTCCTCAAGGGGATCGAGCTCTCCAGAAGTTGAAATGCCTCCTCCGATCATGCGGAGGAGGCATTGGAGAGGCGATTCGATTCTATGGCAGCAGCACGGCGTCGATCACATGGATCACGCCGTTCTTGGCCTGGATGTCGACGACGGTGACCATGGTGGTCCCGTTGAGGTAGACCTTGCCGCCCTTGACCTCGATGGTGACATCCTTGCCGTTGACCGTCGTGGCCTTGGAGAGGGTGACGACCGTGGACGATTCGACCTTGGCGGCGACCACATGGTAGAGGAGGATGTCCTTGAGGTCTCCGGTGGGATCCTTGAGGAGTTCGGCGACAGTTCCTGCCGGGAGCTTGGCGAAGGCGGCGTCGGTGGGGGCGAAGACGGTGAACTGCTTGGTGGTGTCGGCGAGGGTGGATGCGAGCCCTGCGGCGGTGACGGCGGCGGCGAGAGTTTCAAAGGAAGTGTCGGCGGCGGCGATTTCCAGGATGGTCTTGGGTGCCGTTGTCGGTGCGGGAGGATTGTGCATGTGGGGTGCGGAGGGGCTCGAGTCGCTGTCGCAACCGGACATCGCGAAGGTGAGTCCCAAGGCGAGAGGGGCGAGGAGAAGTTTGCTGTTCATGGAGGGGTCCTTTCCAGAGGAGCCGACGGCGACGATGCCGATCGGCGTTTCCAGAAAGATCCCGTGACCGCTTGTTGCCGCCCTCCTCTGCCGAGGCCTTGTGTTCACGGCCGTGAACACCGGTTGGCGTTCAGGGGAGCAGCGTGTCCTGCGCGGGAGAGAGAACCAGGTTGGCCACAATCCGGGAGGCGTCGCCCATGCCGCGGCGCAGCGCCAAAGGAACGCCTGCAGGAACCGAATCGACTACCCAGAATCCGTCATTGCGCCGTCCCAGATGCGCGGTGCCCTCGATCCAGGGAGCCGTGGTGTCGGCGTCCACGGGCAGCCGGATCCGTCCTGGGGTATGGAGCACCGCATCGTGGGAGCCGACCACTGCCGGAGCCACCTCGACATTCTGGAGCAATCCACGGTAGCCGTCGACGGCGACGAACTCCAAGGTCCAGCGGCCTGCGACGAGCCCTTCCAGCCGGTAGGAGCCATCGGTGGCGGAAGCGCTCCGGCGGGCCGCCACGGCCGGGCCGGAGGCGCTTGAATCGATGGGGTAGGCGAGGATCGACGCGTTCGCGACGCGGGTTCCGCCGGGCCGTGTGGCCAAGCCGGCAACGGTTCCCGTTTCGGTGTCGGTGGAACCTCCCGCCACGGGCTCCGAGCAGCCGGACAGGAAGGCGATCAGAAGGCAACCGGTCAGGTGCCGGGCGTTCATGAAGCGGATTCGGTCCGGCTGAGAGGTACCAGATGCATGGATAGGAGATAGACTCGATCGGCCTTTTCGTCCACCCGGGCCATCTCCTGCAATTGCGCCCGGAATTGGCGCGAGCGTTTCACGAAACGCTGGAACGTCGGCTCCGAGATCCCGAAGACGGTGGCCGCTCCGGAGCGTTCCGTTCCCGGCACGCGATCGAAGGCCTGTTGCGCGAGCTGCAGCATGGACACCTGGAACCGCGACAAGCGCAGGTCGGGGAACGGCCCGCCCGTGGCCTTGAGGACAGGTTCCGTCTGCAGGTAGTTCTTGCCCTTGCGCCGCAGGAATCCCAGACGCAGCAGGAGCTGGATCGATTCGCGGGCCTGCTCGGCCGTGATGGCCGGGCGCAGAAAGGCTCCCAAAGCCTCCCAGTCGTCGCCCCAAGAGCGCAGGACGGCGGCCTCGCGGATGGTGGCGTGCCACCACTGCGCGAAGTACTCGAAATGCTCGGGCAGGATCGTGGCGCTTCGGGCCTGGCTCTGGATGGCGACCAGGCGGTCGAAGAAATGGTTCTTTTCTTCCAGGGTGCCGGCTTGGTTGAAGAACACCAGGTTCTCGAAATATTCGGCTTCGGGGCCGGTCAGCTCCAGAGCCTTGACCACCTTGAGCAGGCTCACTTTGGTCAGATTCCGCTTGCCTTCGATGATCTGCGGGAAGAACGCCGAACTGTTGATTCCGGCCTTGGCCGACAGCCACCGGTAGGACAGCAACGGGTTGCGCGCCTTGAGGGCGTTGTAGTGTTCCCTCAGGTATTCCCGGTAGTCGGAGCTGTCGAACACGCTGGCCATGTTTTCAAGTTACTGCCAATGCCGACCCGGTGGCTGGGGCCACGCCGTTCGACTGTTCACGGCCGTGAACGGAAGTCGGTGCTGCGCGGGCTATTTTTCACCACCAATGGCCAAGACCAACGCCTGCCGCATCCTGGAGCAGATGGGGATTCCCTTCGCGACCCGCGAGTACGAGGTCGACCCGGCCGATTTGGCGGCGGAATCCGTCGCGGCCAAGGTGGGGTACCCGCCCGAGCAGGTGTTCAAGACCTTGGTGGTTCACGGCGACAAACATGGCTACGCGGTGGCGGTGGTGCCCGGCAACTGGGAGTTGGACCCCAAGGCGATGGCCAAGGCCACGGGCGATCGCAAGGTCGATCTGATCCCTCTCAAGGACGTGCAACCTGTCACGGGCTACATCCGCGGCGGGGTGACGGCTCTAGGCATGAAGAAGACGTTTCCCGTCTGGGTGGACGAGACCATGGAACTGTGGGACGAAGTTTGCGTGTCGGCCGGCATGCGCGGCATGCAGATCGTGATCGCACCACAGGACTACATCCGGGCGGTCGGAGCCAAAGTCGCCGAAATCGCGCGCGCGAAGAACTGATCCCTGCTATCCCGAGGGAAGATGAGGGAAAAGGGTGGTTGTGTCCCCGGTTTGCCCAGGATTGCCGAGATGGATCTGTCAATCCTGTCCATGATTTTGACAATTACGTGTTTGTCAATGCCGAATTCCGCCAGTGGCGAAATTTGTGGTGCACAAGTGAGGCATGTCGAATAAATTGACATCTCCGCTCAAAGGACCAAGTAATCCGTTTTTGGTCCCAAGATTCGTCGCTCGACTCGAACGGGAGATCGCTCCTCAAAGGTGGGAGACGGACGGCGAAGCGGCTCCACGAAAGTTCAAATCAACCGCCTTTTGGCGAACAAAGGCTGGCAAGGGAGACTCTCGATGATCGAATGGCCGAAGCAGAACGACGTCCTTGGAACGGTGAATCGCGGGAATCCGTGCGAGTCCGGCTTGTGCACCCTGTGCCGCGCCGACTGCAAGGGCAAGTGCGAAACCTGGACCTCCACCCTCGCAGGGCGCAAGTTGCTCTACCCGCGCGATTTCGGGACGGTCACCAGCGGCTCGAGCAACACCTGCTCGGTGGGAGCCGGCTACCACAGCGTGCGTATCCAGGGCTACGCCTTCGGCGCGCACGGCATGGTCAACCCCACGGAAGACAACTGCATCTTCCCCAACGTCGAGCTGGAAACGTCGTTCGGCAACGAGATCGTCACCAAGTGCCGCGTCCCGATGATGACCGGAGCCCTGGGTTCCACCTTCATCGCCGCCAAGTACTGGAACTCCTTCGCCGCGGGCGCCGCCCTGTGCGGATTCCCCATCGTGGTGGGTGAAAACGTCGTGGGCGTCGACAAGAAGTCGACGTTCAAGGACGGCCGCATCGTTTCTGCTCCCGAGCTGGAGCGCCGCATCGAGATCTACAAGCGGTATTTCGACGGATACGGCGCGATGATCGTGCAGATGAACGTCGAGGACGCCCGCAACGGCGTGGCGGAATATGTCGTCGGCAAGTACGGCAACGACATGATCATCGAGCTCAAGTGGGGCCAGGGCGCCAAGGACATCGGCGGCGAAATCCAGGTGTCCGACATCGAGTACGCCAAGTTCCTCAAGGACCGCGGCTACGTGGTGGATCCCGATCCGGCCGATCCGGTGGTCCAGGCCGGCTACAAGGACGGCGCGATCCGCGCGTTCGCCCGCCACAGCCGCCTGGGCGCGCCCAACCTGCAGAGCGCGGAATATGTCCGCGAGCAGTTCATGATGAGCGTCGCGCATCTGCGCAAGCTCGGCTTCAAGCGCATTTCGCTCAAGACCGGCGCCTACGGCATGGAAGCGCTCGCGCTCGCCATCCGCGTCGCGGTCGACGCCCAGCTGGATCTGCTCACCATCGACGGCGCGGGCGGCGGCACCGGCATGAGCCCCTGGAACATGATGGAACACTGGGGTGTGCCCAGCCTCCAGCTGCACGCCAAGGCCTACGAATACTGCAAGCTGCTGGCCGACAAGGGCAAGAAGATCCCCGCCATCTCGTTCGGCGGCGGACTCGCGCGCGAAGACCACGTCTTCAAGGCGCTGTCGCTGGGCGCGCCGTTCACCAAGCTGGTCTGCATGGGTCGTGCGCCCATGATCCCGGCCTTCCTGGGAAGCAACATCCAGGGCGTGCTCCAGCCCGAGAAGCGCGCCGACGTCAACGGCAACTGGGACACGTTGCCTTCCAGCGTCACCGCCTACGGCGAAAAGCCCGAAGAGATCTTCGCGGCATGGGAGTCGGTCAAGGCCAAGGTCGGCGCCGACGAGATGAAGAACATCCCCTGGGGCGCGATCGGCGTGTACGCCTGGGCCGACAAGATCGCTTGCGGCCTGCAGCAGTTCATGGCCGGATCCCGTCGCTTCACGATCAACCACATGACGCGCGACGACCTGATGGCCGCCAACGAAGAGACCGCCCGCGTGGCGAACCTGCCGTTGATGACCGAGGCCCTCGCCGACAAGGCCAAGGCGATCCTGCTGGGATAACCGCACCCGTTTCGTCCGCGTCCGCGCGGAGCTGGAAGGTGCTGGACATTCGACGCCGTCCCGGGAATCGCTCCCGGGGCGGCGTTTTCCTTTTCGGGTTCGGGCGAAGTGGTCTCTGGCGAATCGACGGGACGGAAGGCATCTTCATGATCCACCATGACCCTCCACCTGCGATTTTCCAACCGCCACGGACCGCTGGTCCGGGAATTGTCCCGGGCCCTGGACGCGTGCTGGACGGATTTCGCCCAACCGCCGCCGGTGGTGGTGCCGTCTCCGGCGGTCGCCAAGTGGCTCAAGCTGCGGCTTTGCGAGAAGCGCGGGCCGCTGGTGGGCCTCCAGACGCCCACCCTCGAAGGCTTCCTGTGGAAGTCGCTGGGGCCGGACCCGGAATCCAGGATCCTGCGCGTGGACGCGCTCCAGCAGGCGCTGGTCCCCCTGCTCGACGAAAAGCGCTTGGATCGGCCCGAATACGCTCCGGTGAAGGCCTATCTGTGCCCCGCCGGGAGAATCGACGCCAGGCGTCGCTGCCAGCTCGCCCACGAAGTCGCCCGGCTCTTCCTGGAATACGAATACAACCGGCCGTCGGTGTGGAAGAACGGAGCGTGGGGAGTGCGGGGCATCGACCAGGCCTGGCCCGAGCGGTCCTATTTCGGGCAGGCGGCGACGGAATCCGTCACCGAAGCCTGGCAGCGCGACCTTCACGGCGCGGTCTTCGCCGCACAGGGGCCGCTCGCGGACGCGAACCTGCTGGGGCTTCCGCGCCTGCACCGGATCCGCCGCGAGGCAGGGTGGGCGCCGTCGGGCGGTGCCGTCATGGTCTTCGGCGTCGAGAAGGTGAGCCACTTCCACCGCAACCTCCTGCTGGAGCTGTCCGAGGCGCGGGAGATCCACCTGTTCCTGCCCAATCCCTGCGCCGAATTCTGGGAAGACGTGGACACCTCGCGTCGGAACAGACGGAAACCGTCCAAGGCGCCGCCGCGGTTCGCGCCTTCCGACTACCAGTCCGCGGGGCTTTCCATCGCGCACTACCCGGACCTGGAACACGAGAAGGACCCGTTCCTCCTGCGCAGGTGGGGCGGCGCCAGCCGCGAAAGCCTGGTCCTCTGGAGCCAGGCCGCGGACCACGACTTCGAGTTCCCGATCGAACCGGCCGTCGCGCCGGATGCCGCGCCCACGGTGCTGGGAGCTCTGCAGCAGTCGCTGCTGCGCCGCCATCCCGGACCGGTCCGCGAGCCGCTGGAACTCGATGATGGACGGATCCTGTCGGGATCCATGCCTGCCGACCGATCGGTGGTCCTGCTGGAATGCCCCGAGCGCGGCCGCGAGATGGAGGCGGTCCGCGACCAGATCTTCGACTGGCTGTCGGAGGACCCCTCGCGGACGGCATCCGACGCCGTGGTGCTGATGGCCGATCCGTCGCGCCACCGCGCGGCGATCCACAGGATCTTCGGGGCCCACGCCCCGGGCGAACCGGCGCACCTTCCTTGGGTGGTGCTGGGCGAAAGCTCGGGCGAAAGCCGCTGGGCCCGCGCGGTCCGATCGCTCCTGGCGCTGGCGCGCGGCCAGGCCGACCGGCCGTCGGTGTTCGCGATCCTGCGCAATCCCCTGGTGCAGGAGAGGCTTCGAACGGACGCCGCCACCGTGGCGCGTTGGGAATCGTGGGCCCAGATGTCGGGGATGATCCGCGGGTGGGATGCCGAACACAGGTTGGAACTGGGCGACGCGCCCGAAGCGGCGCTGGACACCCACACCTTCAAGGCGGGCTGGTTGAGGCTGCAGCTTTCGCCGTTGGCCGCGGGCGTGTTCGCGGTGGGGCAGCGCACCGCGCCGGGTCTCGCCGAACGCGTCCCCACCGTGAGGGACTTCGATTCCGACGCGGCGGAAGTCGACGCCTTCGGGGCCGTCCTGGAGCGCCTGTTCCACGATGCGCGCGCCTTCGCGAAGTCCTGCCGGTTCCTGTCACCTTCGAGCCTGGGGTCCAGGTTCCTCTCCTGGATCGACGCCTGGGTCGGATTCGGCGACGACGCGGAAGCTCGGGTGCGCCGCGAGCTTCTGGAAGGCCTGGAGCACCTGGGTTTGCAGGAGAAGGCGGGTCGGGCGGAAATCGAGCTGGAAGAACTGGAAGAAACGGTGGTTTCGCTGTTGTCGGGCGAGCTGCCCGGCAGCGCGCGGGCCTTCGCGGGAGCCCTCACCTTCGCGCCGCTGAAGAGCGGCCATGTGCTGCCGCACGGGCTGGTGGTGCTGGCCGGGTTCGACGCCGACGCCTTCCCCGGCGACGGATCGCGCACGAGGCTGGATCTGCTCGCCCAGGGAAAGCTCGTGGGCGACGCCGATCCGGTGGCCGACAACCGCGCCCTGTTCCTGCAGGCGGTGGTTTCCGCCCGTTCCCGCCTGGTCGCCACCTGGCGCGGACGCGACATCCAGCGCGACGAAAAGCTCGAGCCTTCCAGCGTGCTGCAGGAACTGGAAGAAGCGCTGCGTTCGGTGTCGGAAGACGATTTTCGTCACAAGGTGAGGCTGCTCGCGCGCGACGCCGCGCTTCCCGGCGAAGATCGGGAACGCGAAGCGTTCTTCTCCTGGGATCCTCTGGACCGGGTCGATCCGGTCGCGCCTCGGAAGGATCCCTGGGTCCGCGAGGCCGATGCGCCGTCCGGCGCCGTGCGGGTCTCCGTCGCGGAGCTGAAGTCGTTCCTGTCCAATCCGTTCCTCCACCATGCGCGCCGCGTGCTGGGGTGGCGGGACGAGGAATCCCCGGAGACGCTCGACGCGACCCACGAGCCGGTGGGTGTTTCCAAGCTCGACGACGCGAAATGGAAGAGCGAACTGCTGCCCTGGATCGCGCAGGAGGTCTGGAACGACGGCGACGTGGAGTCAAGGGTGCGGGAATTCGCGGGATCCAAGGCTTGGGAAACCGCCTTCCCCGAGGCTTTGCTCGCCCGGCTGGAATCGGAATCGCTCCTGGAGTGGGCGCGATGGGTCGGACGGAAGATGTCCGAGTTGCGCCAAGGGCATCCGCGCCACCGGCTGGTCCGCGGCGTCGATCTGTCGTTGGGCGATCCGTCGCGTCCGGCGGCCCTGGAGCGGATCGTCGAGGGGCGAAGGACCCTGGTCGTCGGCCGGATTCCGCTCGCGCTGGTTCCGGAATCGGACGCCGACCCGGTGGTCCTGATGCACTGCGCGAAGGTCGAGGTCAAGGCGAAGATTCCCTGCGTGCCGATCTCGAAAAGCTTCGGGATGCATCTGTTGGCGATGGCCGTCTCCGCGACGGGTCGGCCCAATCCGGTGGCCATCGCGACGTTCGGCCGCGAGGCGTCGCAGGAGATGGCCCGGGAAGACGCCCGGGAGGCCCCCGAAGGCTGGATGGACCGCGTGCTTCTGGACATGCTTTCCCACGGGTCGGAATACCTGCCGGCCAAGGCGATCCTGGAGCAGAAGGAAGGGAAGCTCGATCTCGGCGCGCTGCGGGAGGCGCTCGAGAAGGACGAATTCGCGGATCCTCTGGAGCGCATGTTCGAGCCATCCCTTCCCGGCGAAGAGGACGAAGACGTCGATCTGTTGACGAAAATCGTCGAGCGGCGCCTGGGGCCGTTCCTGGGAGGCTCGCGTGGCTGACCTCGTGTCCGAAATCGACCTGCACGCCCACGGCGTGCTCGAGGCCCACGCGGGAACCGGCAAGACCTACACGATCGTGGGACTGGTCGTGCGGCTCCTGTCCGAGCGGAAGCTGTCGGTGCGCGACATCCTGCTGGTCACCTACACGCAGAAGGCCGCGGGCGAGCTGCTCGAGCGCATCCGCAAGGGGATCCGCAAGGCCGCCGACGAGGCGGAAGGCGGGGGGAACCCGGCCCTGGCCGACCATTTGCGACGGAATCTGGCGAACCTCCACGAAGCGCTGGTGGGGACCATCCATTCCACCTGCCTGCGCCTCCTGAAGGCGCATCCGTTCGAATCCGGAATCCCGTTCTCCATCGAGACGGGTGACGATCCGGAAGGCATCGAAGCCTGCCTGCGCGAGCTTCTGCGCCGCGACGACTGGAAGGGGAAGTTCGCGGATCCCTCCACGATGCGCGCGGTGCTCGACGCGAAGTCCATGGACGATCTGCTGGAGATCGCCGTGGCGCTGGGGACGGGGCTTCTGGATCCCGGAGCCCGCATCCATCCTCCGGGGCTCGCGGAACCGGACGATGCGACGGATTCTGTCAAGATGGCGGGGGCCTTCGCGGCGCGGTGGGCGGCGGAAGGCGCCAAGCTCTGGAAGGAGAGGAAGTCCGCGCAGGGATTGGTTTCCTTCCACGACATGCTCGAACTGATGGAGCGCGCCTTGGGGCGTCCGGAGTTCCTGGCCGCGATGCGCTCGCAGGTGAAGGTCGGGATCGTCGACGAATTCCAGGACACCAGCGCGCGCCAATGGAGCATCTTCCGCGGATGGTTCCTCGACGAAGGCCCCGTGGCCGGGAACCTGTACCTGGTGGGCGATCCCAAGCAGTCCATCTATTCGTTCCAGGGCGCCGACGTGCGCACCTACCAGCGCGCCTGCGAATCCCTGAAGGCGGCCAAGGGGGATTGCCGCGTCTACAAGCTCCAGGAGAACTGGCGGTCGCTGCCGAATCTGATCCAGGGCTGCAACGGGATCTTCCGCGGCGGTGGCGAAGACGGCGGCTGGTTCCTGGATTCCAGCATCCGCTACGAACCGGAATCGCAGGCGAAGGCTCCCCGGCGCAAGTCGAAGCCTGTACGGAAATTGTCTGAAGATCTCTTCGAGAATCCGGTGCGGATCGCGAAGCTGGAAGGTGCGGCTCCCAAGGTCAAGGACGAATACGCCCGGCGGTGCGCGGAATGGATCCTGGCCCTCCACGGCCGCGAAGCCGATCTCCCCGAAGGCGACGCTTGGAAGACCCGCTGCCTGGATTGGGGGGATTTCGCGGTCGTGGTCTCCACGCGGACGGTGGTTCCTCCGTTCCGCAAGGTCTTCGAAGAATTCGGGATCCCTTGGGCCCTCTACAAGCAGCAGGGCGTCTTCGCATCGCGGACGGCATTGGAGTTCCGGGCGGTGCTGCGGGCGGTCCACGCTCCCGTCCACGACGCGGCGGCGCGCTCGCTCGCGTTGTCAACCCGTCTGCTGCAAGGCGACGAAGCCGTGCTGGACGCCATGCGCGCGGCCGCCATGGAGCGCCGCTGGGCCCGCATGCTGCGGTTCCTGTCCGAACGGTCGGGGGCGGCGGCGCGGCTTCTGGGGTCTTCGCAGGGCGATCGCCACTGGATGGATCTGCGGCAGGTGGCGGACTACGCGCTGGAGTACCTGCTGGCGGGAACCGGCGGCCTCGCCGAACTCGGCGAGCACCTTTCGCGGCTGGAAGACGAACGCGAGCAGGCGGCCGACGACCGAAATCTGCTGGCCAGCGCCACCGACCGGGGGCGCGTGCAGATCCTGACCATGCATGTCTCGAAGGGGCTTGAGTTCCCGGTGGTGTTCCTGGCGGGCGCGGCGAAGAACAACACGGTCGCCATCAGATCGTGGATCGAAGAGGGGGAAGAAGAACCCGGCTTGCGCCTGATGCCCGCCTTCCTGAAGGAAGAGCCCAAGAAGTCGGAGTGGGCGGAGGTCGTGAAGAAGGGCAAGGAGCTGTCCGATCTGCGCATCGAGCAGGAAACGCGACGATTGAACTACGTCGCCATCACCCGCCCGAAGCTCCTTCTGGTGGTTCCTTGCCACGAGATCCGGAACGCCGACGGCCAGCTGTCGAAGAAGATGCCCGCCTTGGCGCGCGCGGTGCACCACGTTCTGGACGATCCTCCCGCGGGAGTCGCATTGCTGGGTGCGCCGCCGGATCCGGTCCTGGATCTGCCGGGGCCTTCGGGCGTCGGATCCCCCTCCGTGCCGGAATTCGTCCACACCGAAGACGACTTGCGGTCCCTTTCCCTCCCGACCCGGTCGCGCCTCCAGACCTCCTACACGCAGGTCGCGAAGGTGGCCTCCGGAGTCCATGTCCTGGATGGCCGCGTGCGCCGTTCCGAAGAGTCCGATTCCGTCGACTCCGAGGATCTGGCCGCGCTTCCCGACGCCTGGCTTCCTCGCGGCGCCCGCACCGGCGACGCCCTCCACGAGATCCTCGAATCCTGGATGGATCCGTTGTGCGACAATTCCTGGTTGCAGGGCGAGGTGGTTCCCGCCCGGCAAACGGCGTTCGCGGAAAGGATCCTGGCCGCCCACGGGCTCGACGCGTCCCTGGCTCCCAAGGTGGCGGACCTCCTGCGCGGGGTCCTGCGGACCCCGTTGGCTCTGCCCGGAGGAGCGACCCTGCGCCTGTGCGATCTGGAGGGATCCGACCGGCGCCCGGAGACGGAGTTCCACTGGGCCTTCGGGAAGGACGGTTCCCCGGCATCCGCGGGCGGGCCGGTGGCCGGTTGGATGGTGGGGTACATCGACCTGCTGTTCCGGCATGACAAGATCTGGTACGTGCTGGACTGGAAGACCACCAGCCTGGAGCGATGGACGCGCGAGGCGCTGGAAGAATCGGTCCGCGAGCATTCCTACGACCTGCAGGCGCGCCTGTACGGCCGCACGGTGGCGTCGGCGCTGCCCGCGGGAGAGGCGTTCGGCGGCGGCGTGGTGGTGTACCTGCGGGCCTACGCCGACGCGTCGACGCGCGAAGTCGGCGTGTGCGCCGTCGAGCCGACCGGCGACGACCGCGAGATCGACCGGCGCGTGCGGCATTGGATGCGCGAGCGCGGCCGCGACACGGGGGCGCCGGAATGATCGAAGGATTCCTTCTCGCCCACCTGGGGCCGGGCGCCACGGAGATCGGCGACGCACCCTTCGCGCGGGCCGCCCTGCACCTGTTCCTGTCCGGGCGCGTCGATCTTCCCGCGCTGCGTCTGGAGCGCAATCTGTCGACCGGCCTGGACGACGGAGCTCGGCTCGTCGTGCTCGGGCTGTTCGCTCGGTTGCGCGCCGGGCATCCGCAGGCGACCCTTGCCGAACTCCTCCAGGAGATCGAATCGGGATTGTCGAACGCCCCCGACCGGACCCCGAGGGACTTCGAGCTCCAGAGGCATCTGGCGGCGCTGGCCATCTGCAGGCAGGGCCTTCTGGACCAGACGAGGGAGGCGCTGGATCGCATCGCGTCCACGCCCGATGCGCAAGGGCTCATGTTCGGGCCGCCGACTCGCGATCCTCTGCCTTTGGTCGTGGTCGCCGAGGGCGTCCTTTCCTTCGCGAGGTTCCACGCGGCGCAGACCGAACTGGTCGAACTCGTGTCCCGGATGGCCGTCCGCGAGTCCGGCATCGATCCGGAGACCGCCGATCGCGTCTTGACGGAAATCGACACCTTGCCGGGATGGCCCCTGCACGAAGCCCAGCGCGTGGCCGTGGCCGCATCCTTGCGCGCCTCGTTCCTGATCCTCACGGGAGGCCCGGGCACCGGCAAGACCACGGTGGTCTCGCGGATCCTGCTGGCGCTGTCGCGATGCCTGCCCGACTTCGATCCCGAGGCGGTCGCGCTGTGCGCGCCCACCGGTCGGGCGAAGGCCCGCTTGTCGGAAAGCCTCGGCCAGAACCTCAAACTCCTTGCCGCGACGGATCCCGTCGCCTCGGCGCTGGCTTCCGTCCAGGCCTCCACGCTGCATTCGCTGCTCGGCGCCCTTCCCGACGGATCCTTCAGGCACCATTCGGGGAATCCCCTGCCGCACCGGGTGGTGGTCCTCGACGAGGCGTCGATGGTGGATCTTCCGCTCTTCGCGGCGTTCCTCGCCGCGCTTTCTCCGCGGGCGCGGCTGGTGGTCGTGGGCGATCCCGACCAGCTTCCGTCGGTGGATGCCGGTGCGGTGCTCGCCGATCTGGTCGGCAATCCGTGTCTGCAGGGGGCCAGGGCGCACCTGACCCACACCCACCGCAACTCCGGCGACATTGCCGAAATCTGTCGCATCGTCTCGCGCGGGGAGCCGGTGGGGGAATGGCTGGCCTCCCGAAGCCGCGATCGCTCCGACGGCCGGGTGGAACATTTGGGAGCGTCCTCCCTCGAGGCGCAGGTCCGGACCTGGCTGGATTCGAGGTTCGCAGACGCGGTGCGACGTTCCATGGCGTCGGGGTTCGCCGATCTTTCGCCTATTCTGGACGCGGTGGAACGCTCCCGCATCCTCTGCGCGGTCCATGAAGGCGATGCCGGTGCCCTGGCCCTGAATCGAGCCGGAGACCATTGGTTGCGGGACGTCGCGGGACTATCGGGCAAGTGGCGGTTCCTGCCGGGTCAGCAGCTGATCTTGACGCGCAACCATCCATCGCGCGACCTGTGGAACGGCGACTTGGGAGTGGCCGCGTTGCGAGACGATCGCCTGGTCGCGGTGTTCCGCAAACCGGGTGGCGAGATCGCTCTGCCGGTGGAGCAGCTGGATGGCCTGGAAAGCGCCTGGGCGATCACCGTCCACAAGTCGCAGGGCTCGGAATTCGACGAGATCCTGTTCGTGTTGCCCGACCGCGACACCCCGGTCCTGACGCGACAAATCCTGTACACCGCGCTGTCCCGCGCGCGCCGCGCGGTGCTGGTGCACGGCGATCCGCGCCTGGCCGATCGCGCCGTTTCGCGCAGCGCCGACCGTCCGGGGAGGCTGCGGGGGGCCGCGGTTCTGACGGCTCGCGAAGGCATCGCTTCGCCAACCTGGTTTCAGGAGACGAACAGCTTGAGGTAGCGATCGAACACGTACACGCGCTTTCGCGAATGGCCGGAGGATTCCGAAAGGATGCCGATCCGGATCAGATCCTTCAGCAACGCGTTGGCCGTGGGAGTCGAGACGGACAAGAGCTTTTCCACTTCCCAGGCGGTGATCAGGGGCTGGCGATACAGTTGCAAGATCACCTTGCGTGCATTGATGCCGCGGCTTCCCAATGTGTGCAGGGAATCTTCCACTTCCGTGCGCAGCCGCAGAATTTCCCGGAACACGTCGCGTCCCTTGCGGGCGGTCTCGGCGACTCCTTGCAGGAAAAAACGGACCCAGTGGATCAGGTCGTTGGACATCCTCGTACGGGTCAACGCGTCGTAGTAGCTGCCGCGGTGGCGCTCGAAGAAGTCCGATAGGTACAGGGATGGACGGCTCAGGACTCCTTTGTCGACCAGGTAGAGGGGGATCAACAGCCGGCCGATGCGGCCGTTGCCGTCGAGAAACGGGTGGATGGTCTCGAATTGGTAGTGGCTCAAGGCGATCCGGATCAGATGCGGCACTTCGATCGCTTCGTTGTGCCAGAATTTTTCCAGGTCGCCCATCAGTCCGGGGACGCTCTCGGGATGCGGCGGGATGAATGCCGCGTCGCGCAGGCTCGAGCCTCCGATCCAGTTCTGGCTTGCCCGGAATTCTCCAGGTTGTTTGTGCTGTCCGCGCACTCCCTGCATGAGAACGGAATGAGTCTGCTTGAGAAGACGATTTGAGAGCGGCAATTGTTCCAACGAGGCGATTGCCAGGTTCACCGCGTCGATGTAGTTGCGGACTTCCCGCCAGTCGTCGCGCTTTTCCGGAGCGATCTGCTCTTCCGACAGCAAGGCTTCGTCGATCTCGGTTTGCGTCCCCTCGATCCGGCTGGAGGTCTGCGCTTCCTTGACCACATGCATCTGGATGAACAGGTCGATGTCGGGAACGATCAAGGAGAAAGCGTTCAGTTCCCCCAAGGCGCGGTTGGCTTCTTCCAACAATACCGAAACCCCGGGATCCTCCCAGGTCCAAGCCTGGTTCACGGGACTTGGCTCGAAACTCTTGTATTGGTACCGCGGCTGCCACTGGCCCGCCACGAACTCTTCGAACTTCATAGGAATCCTGGTGTTGGCTTACCTTCTCGATCTCGCAAGATAAGAAAACCCAGAATTTCTTTACTGTGAACGCGTGATCATGAAGATTTTGGCGTTTTTCTTTACTTTTGTGTCGCGTTCTTAAAGAAAATGGCCGGAATCTAGAGCCGCAGCAAGACCGCCATCTCGGCGGCCGACACCACGCTCAGCTTGGCCTTCTTGAAGTCCTTGGTGTTGCGGGTCACCAGGTGCCGGCAATGCGCGGTCATCGCCGACGCGTGCTGGATGCCGTCTTCGAAATCCTTGAAGCCCGACTTCATGGCGTCCTGCAAGACCTGCTTCGAGGTCGGGACGACCTCCAGGAATTCGAGCAAGGTCGCCAATGCGGGAAGCGGGTCCTTGCGTTTTTCCAGATCGTTCAGGATGTAGTAGAGGTTGGAAATCGTGATGCCCGCGACGCATCCCTTGGCTTTGCCGGATTCGATGGCCTGCAGAAGTTCTTCCGCCGGTTCGGAATGGGGCTTGCGGTCGAGCAGGAAATCCAGGAGGATGTTCGTGTCCAGGAAGATCCTCATCGCAGGTGTTTGGCCTTGAGCTGCGAAACGAGGGCGTGGCGTTCGTCCTTGTCGGAGGCTTGGAACGCTCCCCGAAGCGCGGAGAGCTTCCCTTTGCCGGAGGCGGACCCAGGAGCGGCGAGGGTCTGGAAGAACAAGTCGGTCAGGCGCGAGACGGTGGTGTCCATCTTCTGCGCCGCCTTGCGCGCGGCCCGGTAGTGTTCCTTGTCGACGCTCAGGGTGATTCTCGAAGACGCCATCGTTGTCCTCCCGCTAGATCCGTGCATACAAAATACCATGAATTCGTACGTATATGGCAGGACGCGGTCCGAGCCATGCGCTAGTTTTTGCCCAATGCCGGAATCCGACTCCCTCGCCCTCTGGGCCCGACGCGCCGCCATCAAGAAGTTCGACCCGTCCAAGGCGATCGGTGCCGCGGATTGGGATGCCATCCTCCAGGCCCTGCATCTTGCGCCCAGCGCCTACGGCCTGCAGCCCTACCGGGTGGTCGACGTGCGCGACCCCGCCAAGCGCGCGGCCATCCGCGAAGGTGCGCCGCAGCAGGCCCAGGTGACCGACGCCGCCCACCTGCTGGTGTTCGCGTTGGTGACGGATTTCGGTGAACCGCACCTGGACGCCCACCTGGCCCGCACCAAGGCCGCCCGGGGCACGCCCGACGAGGCCTTGGGCATCTACCGGGGCCGCGTGGTGGACGGTTTGTTGGGTAAGCTCGACCGGACCGCGTTGCTGGCGTGGCAGGCCCGCCAGGCGTACATCGGCCTGGCCGCCGCGATGTACCAGGCTTCGCAGCTGGGGATCGACACCTGCCCGCTGGAGGCCATGAACCTCGAAGTGGCCGACAGGGTCCTGGACCTGGGCTCGCGGAATCTGGCGTCGGTGGTCGGGCTCGCGGTGGGGTACCGGTCGGAAGAAGACGTGTATTGCAAGCAGGCCAAGGTGCGCCTGCCGCGGCACGAGTTCGTGCTCGAAATCTGACCGCCCGAAGCGGTAGAATATCCGATCGATTCGACGATTTCCCAGGAAAGGCTATCCATGTACGATCTGATGGGACGGACCATCCTCGTCACCGGCGCTTCAAGCGGCATCGGGGCCGCCATGGCCCGCTTGTTCGCACGCGAAGGCGCGCGCCTGGTCCTGTGCGCCCGCAGGCTCGACCGCCTGGAACGGATGGCCGAAGAGATCCGCGCCGCCCACGACGCCGAGATCCACCTGCATCCGCTGGATGTGCGCGACCGCAAGGAGGTGGACCTCCTGATGGCGCGGCTTCCCGAAGGTTGGCGGACCATCGACGTGCTCGTGAACAACGCGGGGTTGTCGCGCGGCCTGGAGCCCTTCCCCAAGAACGACCCCGACGACTGGGACGAGATGATCGCCACCAACGTCTCGGGGCTTCTGCACATGACGCGACAAGTTCTGCCGGGCATGGTTTCCCGCAGGCGCGGCGACATCGTGAACATCGGATCCACCTCCAGCCACGAGGTCTACCCCAACGGAGCGGTCTACTGCGCCACCAAGCACGCGGTCGACGCCATCTCGCGGGGCCTGCGCATGGACCTGGCCGACACGCCGGTGCGCGTGATCCAGATCAGCCCGGGCATGACCGAGACGGAATTCTCCCTGGTGCGGTTCAAGGGCGACAAGGCCCGCGCCGACAAGGTGTACGAAGGCATGCAGCCGCTGAGCGGACAGGATGTGGCCGAGGCCGCCTTGTTCGCGCTCACGCGTCCGGCCCATGTGCAGGTGGGCGAGATCGTGCTGTGGCCCACCAACCAGGGTTCCAGCACGGTGGTGCATCGGTCGGCCGAACAGGAATCCACGCCGCCCCACGAGTCGACCTGGAAGAACTACTACGAACTGCGGGAGTGATCAGGCGCGGCGATCCGTGGACATTTCCTCAGATCCGGTACGGCACATCCACCCAAGGCAGTTTGCGGGGATCGAAATCCTTGGTGTTGCGCGTGGCCAAGCGATGCCTGTGGAGGAGTGCGCAGGCGGCTTGCAGGGCATCGGGAAGCTTCCATCGGTGGATTCGCTTGAGCCGAGCGGCTTCGTCGGCGACTTCGGCGTCGATGGGATGCAGTGGGAATCGATCCAGGAAGCCGCGGACGGCTTCGCATCGGGCGGAATCGAGTCCTGCCAGGACCTCGGCCCGGGTGATCGCGCTGATCGACAGTTGTCCCTCGCGGTCCAGCAGGAACCGTTCGGCTTCTTCGATGCCATTGAGGAGATCGATCAGGATCACGGAATCCAACAGCCAGCCCGAAAGTCTTGTGGCACCTGTCATGCGAGGGGGCTTGCGGTCAATCCCACTCCTCGCGCAACTTCCGCTGCGACTCCAGGCCGTCCATCCCGTTGCCGATCCCCTTGACGGAAGCCAAGGCTCCCGCCCAGTCGGATCGATCCGACCCGCTTTCGGCCCTGCGCGCCAGATCCACCGCATCGCGGACCAGCTGGGCGATAGGTCGACCCGTCAAGCGAGACCGACGATTGAGCCAGGTCTTTTGGGCTGGCTCGAGGGCGATCAGGGTGCGTACCGATTTTGGCATGAATAGAATATATCGCGATATCACCGGATGGGCAACAGCCGAGTTGCCGTAGCAAGGCTGGAGGCCTTGATGCGACCAACCTGGAAGCACCAAGCCCCTGGCCTGATCCGGCCTCACACCGCCGGGGCGCTCGTCTCGTCGTCGTAGCCGTACTTGGGGGCGTTGAGGTGCACGTCCGACAGCGATGTGGTCAGGTGCTCGAACGCCTCGTCGACGGAATCCGCCCATTTCCAGAGCTTGAGATCGTCTTCGTCGATCATGCCGGTGTCGATGAACGCCTGGAAGTTCAGGACGCGCTCCCAGTATTCGCGACCGAACACGATGACGGGACGGGGCTTGTCGAGCTTCTGCGTCTGGGTGAGCGTGAGCACTTCGAACATCTCGTCGAGCGTGCCGAATCCGCCGGGGAACACCACGATGGCCCGTGCGCTGTGCACGAACCAGTACTTGCGCAGGAAGAAGTAGTGGAATTGGAAGGCCAGCTCGGGCGTGATCCAAGGATTGGCGTGCTGCTCGAACGGCAGGGAGATGTTCAATCCGACGCTTGGGGTTCCGGCTTCATAGGCGCCCTGGTTGGCCGCTCCCATGATGCCGTGTCCGCCGCCCGAACATACGATCAGCCCGTGCTTGCCTTCGGTCGACCACTTGGAGAAGCGGTACGACAGCTCCTTGGCCATGTCGTAGTAGGGAGCCACCTTGAGCAGCGCCTTGGCCTTGGCGATTTCCTTGGGGCTTCCGCCGTGGGTTTCCAGCTTGTGCAGGGTTTCCTTGGCCTGCGCCAGCGGAGGGGTGCGCGCCGACCCGAAGAACACCACCGTGCCGCCCACGCCGGCCCTGCGCAGACGCACGCGGGGTTCGGTGAATTCGGCGAGGATCCGGATTTCGCGGGCTTGCGGAGAATGGAGGAACTCCATGTTCTCGTAGGCCTTGGGCGCGTTGGTTTCCTTGGGTTCGTGCATCATGGTGTCTGTGGATCCTCGGGTTGGAGCGATGCGGCCGGTGGGCGGTACTGGATTCAACATTGTATCCTGCGTGGACCGAATCTGCCAGTCGATCCTGGTGCCGGGGAACTTGATTGTAAAGATTCGGTTTGTACCGTCTGGACGGTATTGCTTTTGTGCCGTCTGGACGGTATATTCGGCTGTAATGAGCCAAGAACCAGAGAAAAAACCTCCGTCACTGACCCGGGAGCACATCCTCCAGGCGGCGGGGAGATTGGTGTTGACCGAAGGGGTATCCGCCTTGACGCTGGAGGCCGCCGCGAAGGCGGCCGGGATCAGCAAAGGTGGGCTCCTGTACCACTTTCCCAGCAAGGAAGCCCTGATGCTGGGAATGATCGACGCCCGGCACGAATGGATCAAGGCCCAGCACAAGGCCGAGCGCGACAAGCTTCCCGACCCGACCGGCCCCGGATCGTGGCATCGCGCCTTCATCAATGCGGGGTTCAACAACTGCATGGGCTGCGACGACGTCACCGCGAGCATGCTCGCCGTGGTGGCCCAGGAGCCCAGCTACCAGACCCGCTTGCTGGAAGGCATGGCCGAATTGAACAGGCTGCGCGACCAGGACGGAGTGCCTCGCGCGGTGTCCAACCTCATCCACACGTCCATCGACGGCATCAAGCTCCACAAGATCCTGGGGATTCCGACGCCGTCGCCGCAGGAAATCAGCGACCTCAAGTCGCTCCTCCACAAACTCGTAGACGACTCGATTTCCAATATTCCAGAATCCAACAACCCCAGGGAGTCCGCATGAATCGGATTTTCGCCACCGCCTGCGCATTGACGGCGGTCGTCCACGCCGGGAAGCTCGATCTTTCCCAGGCCATTCGCGAGGCGGCCCTTCAGGGGCCGGAAGCCAAGGTGCTTCAAGCTTCCGCCGACAGCGCCAAGCTGCTGGTGAAGGAGGTCAAGGCGGTCGCCTATCCCAAGGTGTCGGCGTACGCCAACGCGGGTCTGGGCCACCAAGCCAACGCGACGGCTGCGGCCTTCGGCGTATTGGGTGGTTCGCTCGCGGCGGGCATCCAGAACGTCAACAAATCCGCCGGCCTGCCTGATTCCAACCTCGCTCCTCTGCGAGCGCTGGAAAGCATGTCAGGTTCCGACGACCCCTACTGGAGCTATTCCTGGGGTCTGCAGGTGAGCCAGCCCATCTACACCGCGGGCAAGGTCATGACGGCCTTGAACATGGCCAAGACCCAGGACCGACTGACCAAGGTCCGCATGCGGGGGACTCGTCTGGCCACGCAGCAGAGCGTGGTCGATCTCTACGTGGCCTGCGTGCTGTCCAAGGCCAAGCTGGAAACCACCAAGCGTTCGGTGGAACGACAAAAAGCGGTCGTTGACCAGCTGCAGCGCAATTTCGAGTACGGATCGGGCGCCAAGGCCCAGGTCCTGCTGGCCAAATCCACCTTGCTGCGCCTGACGCCCGACCTCCAGTCCGGCGAACGCGATCTCCTTTCGGCGCGCAGGGCCTTCAACCGCCTGCTCGGACGTCCCGCCGACGACATGACGGAACTCGACACCACTGGCCTGCCCGAGCTCGAGAACCGCGTTTCGCCGCCGCGCGACCAGGTCATGGCGATGGCGATGGCCAATCGGCAGGACCTCAAGATGCTCAAGGAGGCGCGCTCGCTCCAGCAGGACTACGCGAAGATCCTGAAGGCCAACAACCTTCCCAACATCGCGGCCGTGGGCAAGTTCGGATTCAGCTCGGCCCGCCAGACCTGGAAGGCCTTCGACAACGCGGCCAACTGGGACTACCGCGAGTGGTCGGTGGGCGTCGGGATGCAATGGAACATCTTCGACGGCTGGGAGCAGTCGTCCAAGGCCGGCGAGGTCCGCGCGGCGGTCCGCCAGATGGAAGTCCGCGAAGGCGACATGGGACGCATGATCGAGATCGAGGTCGACAACGCCCTGCGCAACCGGATCGTCGCCGACAGTTCGTTGGCCGCGGCCCGCGAAGGCGTCGCCGCCGCTTCCGAGGCGCGGGAATGGTTCGCGCGCAACTTCACCAGCGGCTCGGGCCAGCTTTCCGATCTCCTCCAGGCCGAGGAGAACCAGCGCATGGCCGAACTCGCCCTTCTTTCCGCGCGCCTGGAGCGCACCAAGGCGGCCGTCAAGCTCGCCGCCGTCCAAGGATACGACCTGATTACTCTCCCGGAGGTTCCATGAACAAGTCCACCATTCTGACGGTTTCTGTCGCCGCCTTGGCGCTCTCGGCCTGCAAGGGCAAGGAGAAGCACGAGGAGAAGACCGTGGTCACGAGCGTCGACACCGCTTCCGTGGCCGTGGTCACCACCCAGCTCAAGGGCGTGCCCTGGATCGACATGGCCAGCTATTCCGCCGACCTTCGCGGGTTCGAGGACGCGATCCTGGTGACCACCGCGATGGGCGTGGTGAACTCCGTCGCCGAAGTGGGCCGTTCCGTCGGCGCCGGGCAGCAGCTGTGCGACATCGAATCCGACCGCTACCGCGTGCAGTACGAGGCGGCCAAGTCCGCCGTCGACGCCAACAAGGCGGCCCAGATCTCGTCGAAGGGCGAGGTCGACCGGACCAAGGCCAACGTCGAGGCCGGTTCGCTGGGCAAGGCCGCGCTCGACGGAGCGGTGGCCCAGTACGCGGGCCTGATGGCGCAGGGCAAGGCGGCCGAGTCCCAGATGCTGGGGGCCAAGAAACAGTGGGATGACAGCCGCTGTCTGGCGCCGTTTTCCGGCGTCGTGGCCTCGCGTCTGATCAACCGCTGGCAGTCGGTGGGAGCCGGAACCCCCACGCTGCGCCTGGTGCGCAACGATCGCCTGGAGGCCAACTTCACGGTTCCCGAGGCGGAAGCCCGCGAGCTCAAGGTGGGCGTGCCGGTGGAGTTCTTCCAGCTCGACGAGCCGGAGAAGGTGTACAAGGGCAATGTGTCGTCGGTGGATCTCGCCGCCGACAGCCGCAACCGCACCATCGGCGCCAAGGTGATCATCGCCAACGCCGGCGGCAAGCTGCGTCCCGGCGTGGTCGGTCGCGCCCGCCTGCTGCGCAAGAAGTACACGGACGCCATCGTCGTCCCCTCCGCCGCGCTCCTGCGCCAGGAGAATGGCGTGAAGGCCGCCGTGGTCGTCGAGAGCAAGGTCCATCTGGTGGATGTCGAGCTCGGCTCCGCGCAGGGCGATTCCGTGCAGGTCCGCTCGGGCCTCAAGGCCGGACAGAAATTGATCGTGCAGGGCGCCTTCCGCGTGTCGGAAGGGTCCCGGGTGAAGGAGTAGCCTCCACATGACCAAATTCGCAGTCAAGAACCCGGTCACGGTCCTCGTGCTGGCGGTCATGCTGCTCATGGCCGCGGCCATGAGCTTCGTGTCGCTGCCGCGCGAGTCGTTCCCCGAGACCAAGATCCCGTACATCTTCGTCAACACGGTCTATCCCGGCGCTTCGCCCCAGGACATCGAGAAGCTCATCACCGAGAAGATCGAGGACAAGCTCGAGGGGATGGACGGCGTCAAGAAGATCACCAGCCAGTCCATGGAATCGGTGTCGGCCGTCCAGATCGAGTTCAATCCGTCGGTCGAGGTGGAAACCGCCCTGCGCCGCGTGAAGGACAAGGTCGACCAGGCCAAGGGTGACCTGCCCGACGACGCCGAGGATCCGCTCGTGCAGGAGCTGAACTTCTCGAGCATTCCCGTCTTCATCATCTCGCTCACCTCCGACTACGACATGGAACGTCTGGAGCGGGTCGCCGAGGATCTCAAGGACCGGATTTCGACGGTTCCCGGCGTGCTCGAGACCAAGGTGACCGGCAAGCAGGACAAGGAGATCGCGATCGACATCGATCCGGCCAAGTTGTCCGCCTACGGGATCGCCCTGCGCGACGTTTCGGGGGCGATTTCGGCCCAGCACCGCAACATCCCTGGGGGCTCGCTCAAGGCATCCGGAAACAGCTTCTCGATCAAGATGACCGGCGAGATCAAGGACCCCGACGCCTTCGGCGACGTGGTCGTTCGCGCCGAAGGATCGAAGATCGTGCGTGTCCGCGATCTGGGCACTGTGAAGTTCGGCTGGTCCCGCGACCGCAGCTCCATCGCCCGCCTCGACGGCAAGCCGTCGCTGGCCGTCACGGTGACCAAGCGCACCGGCGAGAACATCATCGACATCATCGACGAGACGAAGAAGGTCGTCGAGGAACAGTCCCTTTCCTGGCCGCAAGGCACGAAGGCGGACTATTCGCTGGACCAGTCCATCTCGATCAAGGAGATGGTGACCGAGCTCACCAACCACATCATCACGGGCCTTGTCCTGGTGATCGGCATCCTCACCTTCTTCCTGGGCTTCCGCAACTCGTTCTTCATCTCGACGGCCATCCCGTTCTCGATGGGAATGGGCCTCATCGTCCTGCAGATGTCGGGAGTCACCTTGAACATGGTGGTTCTGTTCGCCCTCGTGCTCGCGTTGGGCATGCTGGTCGACGACGGCATCGTGGTGGTGGAGAACATCTACCGCCACCTGTCCATGGGCAAGACCCGGTTCCAGGCCGCCATCGACGGCACCAAGGAAGTGATGCTCCCGGTGGCCACGGCGACCCTGACCACCATCTCCGCGTTCGTGCCCATCATGTGGATGCCGGGCGTGATGGGCAGCTTCATGAAGTACCTGCCCATCACCGTCTCGGTGACGCTCGCGGGTTCGCTGTTCGTGGCGTTCGTCTTCAATCCGGTGTTCGCGTCGCTGTTCATGCACAACAACCCCGACCACCACGACGAGGAGGGCGGGAGCCTGTTCATGCGCTTCCGCGCCTTCTACGGCAGGACACTCGAGAGCACGCTCGAACGTCCGCTGTTGTTGCTGCTGCTCTGCACGTTGTTCGTGTTCGCGGGAATCGGAGCCTACGGCGTGTTCGGCAAGGGCGTGGCGTTCTTCCCCAAATCCGAACCGGAAGTCGTCGCCGTCGAGATCGAAGGCCCGCTGGGGCTTGACATCTACAAGACCGACGACGCGATCCGCAAGGTCGAAGCGGCGGCGATGAAGATGCCCAAGTCGGAAGCCGACGTCGCATCGGTGTCCACCGTGGTGGGAGCTGGCAAGTCCGACTACAACCTGGGCGGATCGAAGAGCGAGCCGAACAAGGCTTATGTCGACATCAAGTTCGCACGGTTCGAGCATCGCCAAGTTTCGGCATGGACCAGCCAGAAATGGATGGAAGACAACCTTTTGGGCATGCTTCCCGGTTGGAACATGAAGGTCAAGGAGCAGCAGCGCGGCCCGTCGACGGGCAAGCCGATCGAGCTCCTGGTGCAGGGTGACGACTTCGCCGTGATCGGTCAATACGCCGATTCCGTCGCCGCGAGGCTGCGGCTCATCCCCGAGCTGACCAACGTGACCACCGACTACAATCCAGCCCAACCCGAGATCCGCGTCGACGTGGATCGCGAGCAGGCCAAGCGCTTCGGCGTCGGAACTTCGGAAGTGGCCATGGCGGTGCGCGGATCGCTCTACGGCTTCGAAGCGGGCAAGTTCCGCGTGGGCAAGGACGAGCACAAGATCATGGTGCGCCTGGACGCCGCGACGCGCGAGAACTTCCGCTCGCTCGACCAGATCACCATTCCCCACGAAGGAGCGTCGATCCCGTTGAACTCGGTGGCCCGGTTCACTCAAGAAGCGGGACTCGCCTCGATCAATCGTCTGGACGGCGTGCGCACCGTGCAGGTCACGGCCGAGCTCGCTCCGGGACAGCGCGACGAAGGCGGCCCCAAGGCCAAAGCCACGGCCATCCTGGAAAGCATCCAGATGCCCGACGGCTACGCCATCCGCCCGGGTACCAGTTCCAAGGACCAGGACGAGACCAAGGTGTTCATGATCAAGGCGCTGCTCATCGCCATGTTCCTCGTGTTCTTCACGATGGTGCTGCAGTTCAACTCGATCTTCCAGCCCTTCCTCATCCTGATCGGCGTCTTCTTGGCGCTGGGCGGCGTGTTCTGGGGCCTGTTGATCGTGCAGACGCAGATGTCCATCATCATGACGGGCGTGGGCATCATCGCCTTGGCGGGCGTGGTGGCGAAAAACGGCATCGTGCTGATCGATTTCATGAACAAACTGCGCGAAGAGGGGCGTCCGCTCAAGGAAGTGGCCGTGGAAGGCGGAAAGACCCGTCTTCGTCCCGTGATGCTCACCGCGATCACGGCGATGATCGGACTTCTTCCGATGGCCACCGGTGTCGGTATCGACTGGGTGAACCTGGGGATCGTGACCAAGTCGCAGACCGCCGGCATGTGGGCGCCGCTGGCCTGGGCGATCTTCTGGGGGCTCTTGTTCAATACCGCCCTGGTGCTGCTCGTGACGCCGGTGCTGTACTACTCGTACTACCACTTCGTGGACAAGTTCAAGGTCCGGATGGGTTGGGCCAAGCCGGTTCCGGTCACGCTCGACACCGACATCCGGGCCCGCGCCGACGATTGATCTCGTCGCGCACCTGACAGATACCGACGCGCCCCAGGCAACCGCCCGGGGCGCTTTTGTTTGGGGGCGATGGGAATCGGGTGCCCGCCGGGTAGGGACGCAAAATTTTCCGTCCCTACACCAGGGGGCAAACTTTGCCTGGTATCCATGGCAGATCATGGCTGGCATCGCCCTCAAGCGGCTGGAACGGGACTGGTCCGACCTTTGATTCCCTTGTCGACCCATGAACGCATCGATTCTCCAGACCGCTTCGTCAGTTCTCACCGCCTCGCCTTGCCGCCCCTGGAACCTGCCGGGTGCCGAACAGGCGTTCGAGGGTGGGCGTCGCGCCTTGCGGGCGGGATTCCATGCCCATGCCCGGACCATCTTCCAGGCCTTGCTGCCACACGAGCCCCAGCATCCGGAGGTGCGTCTGCTGCTCGCCCGCACGGCGTTCGCGCAAGGGCAGGTGTCCGAGGCCGAACTCCTGCTGGACGGGTTCGATCGGCGCCAGGCGTCCACGCCGTCGGTGCTCGTGCTGCGCGCCGAATGCGCATTCCAGCGCGGTGATGCCAAAAAAGGGCTGTTGCACGCCTTCCGATGCGTCGAAGCGTTCCCGCACGATCTTCCCAGCCGGTTCCTGATGGCGCGTCTGCAATGGCTGGGGGGGCAGGAGTCCGAAGCCGAGGTTCAATTCCTGTCGATGGCCGGTCCGTCGGAAACCGGCGCCCGCGCCTGCGCGTGGGCGGTGATGTGCGGTTGGCGCCAAGGGCAGATGCCGGAAGTCGCCGAACTGTTCGAGTCGTTGCGCGACGACGACGCGGCCTCCGAAGGTTTGCGGGAGTTCGCCCACCACGCGTTCGATCTCCCGTGGATCCCGAGCGAACGGGTGGATCCGTCGGCGCGATCGGCGTTCGCCGACGCCTGGAACGGCCTGTTCCACCGCGACCACGCATCGACGCTCGCCGCGCCCTCGTTCGCGGGCGGCGAGATCCTGGTGTGATCGGCATCCGCCGATCATCGCCCGCGTTGGGAATTCCGTAGATTGCGGCGGTGACCCAAGCCATCGCCGCACCGAACGCCTTGCTCGAATGGTTCCGCACCCAGCGTCGCGACCTTCCGTGGCGCACGCCCCGCGGCGTCGCGCGTGATCCCTGGAAGACGCTCGTCAGCGAGGTCATGAGCCAGCAGACGCGCCTGGACGTCGTGGTGCCGCGCTTCCTGGACTGGATGCGGCAATTTCCGTCGCCAGCGGATCTCGCGGCGGCTTCCGAAGAGGAAGTTCTCGCGGCCTGGGCGGGCCTGGGCTACTACAGTCGCGCCCGCAATCTGCGCAAGGCGGCGTCGGCCGTGGCGGAACGCGGATGGCCCACCGACCACGCGGGGTTCCTGGGGCTGCCGGGAGTGGGCCCCTACACGGCGGCGGCGCTGGCGAGCCTTTGCCGCGGCGAACGCGTGGCCATGGTCGACGGCAACGTGCTGCGCGTGTTGGCGCGCGTGTTCGCGATGGGAGGCGACCTTCGGACGGGATCCGGCAAACGGACGCTGGGAGCGGCCGCCGACGCATGGGTGTCACGCGGCGACGCCGGAGAGATCAACGAGGCCACCATGGAACTTGGGGCGTTGGTGTGCCTGCCGCGCTCCCCAAGGTGCGGAATCTGTCCGCTGGTCGATTCCTGCAAGGCGTGCGCGTCGGGCGAGCGCGAGCGGTTTCCGGCGCCAAAGGCCAAACGCGAGACGGTGGACCTGGTGCGCGAGGTCGCGGTCGTTTCGTGCGTGGGAGCGGTGCTGCTGCGACCGTCCCGGCCCGACGAACTGCTGCGCGGTCTTCTGGTGCCTCCGGACGTCGCGGAATTCCCGGGATCGACCTCGTTCGCGCCATGCGGCGAGGTCCGGCACGCGATCACCCACCACAAGGTGCTCTGGAAGATCCATCGCGCCGCGCTAGACGATTTTTGTCTGCCCGCCGGTTGGGTCGCGGTCCCGCGCGCCGAGCTCCCGTCCAGGGTGGTCAGCTCGCTGGTGCGCAAGAGCCTGGAAGCGGCGGGGGTGTGGCCTTCGCGCGTCGGATAGACGGCGCGATCTAGCGCAGGAACAGGCCTTCTTCGCGCAGCAGTTCCACCACGCGGGGCGACGATCCGCTCTTGTTGAGCGTGTAGAGGTGCACGCCTTCGACGCCTTCGGCGCACAGTCGACGGATCATGGCCACGGCCTGCCTCACGCCTGCCTCGGTCACGGCGGTCTGGTCGTCTCCGGCGGCTTCGATCGCCTCGGCCAGGTCGCTCGGGAAGCTCTTCACGAACCGCTTGGCCGCGGCCAGGTTGGTGATGGGCATGACGCCGGCCACCAGGGGCATGGCCACTCCCGCCTTGCGGGCCACGTCGCGGAACCGCAGAAACAGGTCGGCGTCGTAGAAGAGCTGGCTCACCCCGAAGGCTGCGCCCGCGTCCTGCTTGCGGCGCAGGTTGGCGAGGTCGGATTCGGCGCTTTGTGCCTCCGGGTGGACCTCCGGATAGAACGCGCAGCCCATCTTGAAGCCGCCGCGGGCGGCGATGTGCCGGATCAGTTCTTCGGCGTAGCGGTAGCCTTCGGGATGGGCGACAAATTCCGTTGACCCTTTGGGCGGGTCGCCGCGCAGGGCCATGATCGTATCCACTCCCGCGTCGCGCAGCTGGTCCAGGATGCCGTCCAGCTCCTCGCGGGAGTGCCCGACGCAGGTCAGGTGCGCCATGGCTCCCAGACCCAGGTCGCGCTGGATTTCGGCGCAGATCTCCACGGTCTTGGAGCGAGTGGAACCACCCGCCCCGTAGGTGACCGAAACGAAGTCGAGCTTGAGCGACTTGGTCCGCTCCAGCGTGTTGCGCAGGTCGTTCCAGCCGTCTTCGGTCTTGGGGGGGTAGAACTCGAAGGAGATGGTCGGACGATTTTGGGTCGGAAGGGTCACGCTCATATACATATCATAATATCATGATATGATGAAATGCAAGATTCGTTCAAAAATTCCTGCACGATCCCGGCCGAGGCGGAAATGGGGGGGGGGTGGCGGCTGGCGCGAACGCCGCTCGAAGGATAAGATAGCCGCAACGAGGGGCGCGCCCATAGGCACACCAGCGGACCCTCGACGAACCGAGGAACGATTCCATGTGCGATTCCTGTCCATCCCCCGAGCGTCGCCAATTTCTGAGGCAGGTCGCCGTCCTTGCGGCGGCGATGACCGTACCGGGGGCGGCGTTGGCTTCCGGTGGCGGCGTTTCTGGGGCGGCAGGCAAGCCGACTGGTGCAAAGAGTGGCTCGCACGCTCCCCCCACCCAGAAAGTGACGCCCGACGAAGCTCTGGCCCGCCTGCTGCAAGGCAACAAGCGCTACGTGGCCAACAAGGCGTTCCACCCCAACGCCTCGCCCGAGATGCGCGCCAAGCTCGCCAACGGGCAGGCCCCGTTCGCCGCCATCCTGGGCTGTGCCGATTCGCGGGTTCCGCCGGAAATCGTCTTCGACCACGGACTGGGCGACATCTTCGTGGTCCGCGTGGCGGGCAACGTGGTGGAGGACGAAGGCGCCGGCTCGCTGGAGTATGCGATCGAGCACCTGGGCACCCCGTTGATCGTGGTCTTGGGCCACGAACGTTGCGGCGCCATCAAGGCGGCCATCGAAACCCTGGAGGCGGGCGCCGAAGCCCCCGGGCACGTGGCGTCCCTGGTGGCCAAGCTGAAGCCCGCAGTGGAAAAGACCAACGGCCTTCCCGGCGACAAGGCGGAAAACGCCATGCGCGAAAACGCCAAGATGATGGCCACCCAGATCGCGTCCATGGAGCCGATCCTCAAGGAGAAGGTCGAACAAGGCAAGGTCAAGGTCGTGGCGATGCGCTACGATCTGGACACGGGAGCGGTCGAGGTGCTGTGAGGGAACTCGGGCGCTGCATCGACGATACGTGACGCGCTACCGGCTGAAAAACTCCAGCAACAACCGCTCTCTGACGACGATTCCACGCGCTTCGGGGTAAAAAATCGTCGTGAAGGAATCCGTGACGATCCGAGGGCCGGTGAACACGACGGCCAGAGAATCGTTTCTGGTTCGAGGGGTACCTTTCGGCAGGAACAATGAATCGACCAGGTGTGCTGGTATGGTGATCGAATCCGAATCGCTGGAAGAAATCCAAGCCGCATCGAATTTTTCGGACGCTTGAGCCGAGATCAACAGTCGAGTATCCGTCGGGCCAAGACTCGAGGGAGTGCCCCGAGGAATCGTGACTTGTACGGCTCCAAGCAACATCTGCGCATTGCGGATGGATGCATGCGGCTTGTGCGGTTTTGGAGGCGCAACGTCCTTGCACGAAACGAGCGAACAGGCGAAAGCCACGGAGAATAGTCGAAACAGATGGGGCATCATCGCCGTTCCTTGCGTACGCTCTGATCGGAGGGTTGGGCTCCTTTCTGGGGCGCCTGGAGTTCCCCGGTGAAAATCATCGCATCAGAAGAATGACGATTTCTGCCAGCAGAATGGGGGCGTAGGCGGCAACCACCCAGTTCATCCAGATACCAGTCGGACCGTGAACGAGGCGCACCCCCACTGTTCCAAGAACGATCAAGGTATGGATGCCGAACACGACATGGGTCGCCATGTATGGCACGGGAATTCTGCGATCAAAGCCGCTGAAAAAAACGACCCATGCAAGCCAGAGGTATGCGGCAATCTGAACCCCGAACGGAAGCCACCGGAAAATCTGATCTGTTTTCATCGCTATACCCCTAGAGTGGATTTGGGCCGATTGATCCTGGCGATCACTTCTTCGGTGGATCCTTCTTGTACTCGGCGCGGATCTCGCCGGATACATCATCAAGCCTGTGTGCAGGAATCGTGAAGACGTGGAGGTCCAAGTAAGCATCCACTTCGGGGAAAAAGGGGACGTTTTCCTTGTAGAAGGTCATGATTTTCTTCGATGCTTCAATCGCCTCGGCGTAACCTCTTGTGCCGATCTGATCAGCTGTCGAGTGTTTCTTCTCGTCCTGCTTGTTGTAGTCTTGAAAAGAGAGAATATCCCATTCTTTCACAAGCAACGGACCCGGTTGCACCTCTGCCGACTTGGCTCGGAAAGCATGCGAGCCGCAGAACGAATCCTGAATCGTGTGCAGCATCTTCCCCAAATGGAACAAGCCATTCTTGTGCTCGTTCAACCGGGCCTTGCCATACCAGTATTCAAGCTGTTCCATGATCTTCTGCTTGACCTTCCTATTTGACGGAGAGCCAGTCGGGCACATGCTGTGGTAGTATTGAAGATCTCCGTGATGGGATCGGTAGGCTAGTGTCCCCGGCTTATCCAAGTTTCGCCAAGTCGTCGCATAACACGTTTCCACACTGTTTTCGTCATCGCAGGGCACATCAGGCCAAGCGCACCCCTCGTCGAGGCGATGATCGTAGGGGATTCCAACAGCCTCGGCGGCCGCTTTTGTGATCGTCTCATGAGCAGCACCCGCTCCCCGGAATGTGAAAAACTCGACTTGAACCTTACTGCCGTCAGGAAGCGTAAGCTCCCCATGATCATCGCCATCCTTGATGTTCAACAAATGTTTGCAGCGCTCCTCCCTTCCAAAAGCATGAGCCTGCATCTCCATGCGAACCTGTCTCGAATCCGAATATTCGACGTCGCCGAACTCGAAGTCCGCTTCGATCAGCTCGTTGAAGTGGATGAAATCTGCAGCGAATCGAGCGCCCTCGTCTCCTTGCTTTTCTCCCTCCGTGCCTGAAAAGATTTGTCGCAGAAGATGTTCCACATGATGTCCGAATTCCTGGAGAATTGCAGTGAACAATACCCAACGATTCTTCTGCGACGATTCCGCGGACTCAACCAACTTCCGAGATACATGTATCGTATTGGTTGAATAGGCCGCTGGAGAGTCACCTGTGAGATCTTCGGCGATTCGGAAAGCAGGAAGAGGCAGTGAACCAGCCTTGGCGCCAGTCCTGAGTTTTTCGATAGCGCTTTGGGAAATGTCGTCACCAAAAATGGCCCAAATTCCCGCGTCGAAATCGATCCCATCATGCAAGTAGGGCAGTCGAGGTAGACAGAAATCGAAGAATCTTCTGGTGATGCCGGTAGCCTTCGCCCCCCTTTTCGATGGAGGAACGATGTCTCCTACGCCCTCGGACTTGCCGACATCCGCGTAGAACCTGCACGCGAACGTGTCCTTGTCCTTCTCCCAGGTGCGTTCGGCGTCCGACGGATTCCGGCGCTTGTCGGCGTCCTCGAAGAGCTGCTTGCGGCAGGCCGACACGCCCTCGCTCCACTGCGGGCACGGGAACTCCACGTTCCC
>ENA-UPSM01001142-UPSM01001142.1-activated-sludge-metagenome-genome-assembly--contig:-NODE-1142-length-36066-cov-7.609647_pt1 | contig 36066 bp, 33 predicted proteins | sample MGYA00238181_ERZ773283 | MGnify/ENA primary metagenome ERZ773283 (study PRJEB29023, sample SAMN05720199) | activated sludge metagenome | isolation source: Anaerobic digester | place: Japan...
TTCAGCGTTCGGATTTTCGCTAAAAAAAGTTCGGATTTCGTTCAAGGTTCGGAGCCAAATTGTATGTTGCGAGTTTGTTGCCTCGGCGCTTCGCGCCGAAGCTGGCAGATTGTATAGTATTTGCCAAGATTTTTTAGGTTTAATCGCCACCTTTTGCGAAAGCAAAACGCGGTTCGCCGTTGCGAAGCAACGGATAAATGAAATTTATAAGCCAATCCTTTTTATTCCGCCGAAGGCGGAAAGCAAAGCGATAATTTTTAATAGCCCAAAAGCGATATGAAATACTTTTTATACATCAGAAAATCAACCGACGAGGACGACAGACAAGTTTTGTCGCTGGAAGCGCAAGAAACAGAATTGAAAGAATTTGCCTTGCGGGAAAATCTTTTGATCGCCGCGACTTTCCGTGAATCGCAAACCGCCAAGGAGCCGGGCAGACCGATTTTCAACGATATGCTCAAACGAATGGAACGCGGCGAAGCGGACGGGATTTTAGCGTGGCACCCAGACAGATTGGCAAGAAATTCCATTGACGGCGGACGGATAATTTTTTTGATAGACACCGGAAAAATAAAATCGCTAAAATCCCCGACATTCTGGTTTGAACCGACCCCGCAAGGCAAATTCATGTTGAATATTGCTTTTGGGCAATCAAAATACTTTGTTGATAATCTTTCAGAGAATACCAAAAGAGGGTTGCGTCAAAAATTGCGCCGAGGCGAATTGCCCGGCTATGCCCCGCTTGGCTACTTGAACGATTTGCGAACACACACGCTCGTCAAAGACCCCGAAAGATTTCGCCTCGTTCGCAAACTTTTTGAATTGTACGCAACCGGCAATTATTCTCTGAAAGATTTGCGGAAATTGATAACTTCCGCCGGCTTGTTGAGCCGAAAGAAAAATATGCTTTCCGTCTCTAATATCCAAAGCATACTTTCCAATTCGTTTTATTACGGAGTTTTTAAATACAACGGCGAAATGTATGACGGAAAGCACGAGCCAATGATTCCAAAGAAACTTTTTGAAGCGTGCCAAAAAGTAATGGCAGATCGTTCGCGTCCGAAAAAGCCAAGCCAAAAAGAATATCCGTTTAGAAATATGCTCGTTTGCGGAGAGTGCGGTTGTGCCATAACTTCCGAAACGCAAAAAGGACATAATTATTATCGTTGCACCAAAAAGCGGGATAAAAAATGTTCGCAAAAATATATTCGCGAGGAAGTTTTGGCGGAAGAAGTCGCAAACGAGATTCAAAAAGTTTCTTTGTCTTCCGCTTGGGCGGAGTGGATGCTCACCAAACTAAACAAGGAAGAAGCGGAAGCCGCCCAAAGCGGAGCCGTTTTCGCTCAAAATCTCAAAGACAAAATAAAAGAGCTTGAAGGAAAGCTCGACCTGCTTTTGGACGCACATTTAGACGGCACAATTTCACGCGAGGAATATACCGCTAAAAAAGAAAAAATCATCAACGAAAAATCCGAGCTTTCCGAAAAATCAAAGGATTTTGAGCGAAACGGCAATCATTGGCTCGAACCGGCCAGACAATTCATTTTAGCGGCTCAACAAGCCAAAATTATCGCTTTGCAAGAAAATCCCGTCGCGGGACGGGATTTTCTCAAAAGGATTGGCTCGAACCGCGTTTTGCTTTCGCAAAAGGTGGCGATTGAACCCAAAAAATCTTGGCAAATACTATACAATCTGCCTGCCGAGGCGCGAAGCGCCGAGGCAACAAACTCGCAACATACAATTTGGCTCGGTGGGCGGGGCTCGAACCCGCGACCCATTGGTTACAGTTAACTTTCTCTTACAAGAAAGACTGGACTATTTCATCACCCTCGTTGCTGGAAACAGATAATTCTGTTCACTACTCGATCAAGTCGAGACGTTCGGGTGCGGAGCGCTTCGACAATCCACTATAAAGTGGAAAGCCTACTCCCCGAAGGGATAGTCTCTGAACCTTCCTATTCTTCCGCTTTCAAAATAACTCTCTAATGAAAGTACTATTTTTGAAATGCTTTTTCTGAAAGAAAAATAGGCTTGGATGCTGATTGCCCTCTCTTTAAAAAGAGATAGGGGTTCCAGCAGTTCACTCCGTTATTCATCTCAGCATTACTACTAAGAGCTGCCACCTGACAGCCAATTGCTCTACCACTGAGCTACCACCGAATAAATTGTTGATGTATTTACAAGAAAAACTTATAAACACATTAAACATTTTATTTGAATTATTTAAAAGCCAATTGCTCCCTGCCTACCGGCAGGCAGGTACCACTGAGCTACCACCGAATAAATTGTTGATGTATTTACAAGAAAAACTTATAAACACATTAAACATTTTATTTGAATTATTTAAAAGCCAATTGCTCCCTGCCTACCGGCAGGCAGGTACCACTGAGCTACCACCGAATAAATTGTTGATGTATTTACAAGAAAAACTTATAAACACATTAAACATTTTATTTGAATTATTTATATAATTTTAACAAAGTTGAATTACTTTTTTAATAAATTCTTTACCACAACCACTTTTAAAATATTTTTCTTTTTTTCTAGCATTTAACCTATTATCAACTTTTTCTGTATAAACTAATTTCCAAGGAATAAATCCTTTTGTTGAAAATACCCTACCTTGATTATGATACTTAATTCTAGTTTCTAAATCAGCTGTCATACCAACATATAATCGACCATCTTTCTGACTTTGAATAACGTAAACTGTATACATAATTTTAAAAGCCAATTGCTCCCTGCCTACCGGCAGGCAGGTACCACTGAGCTACCACCGAATAAATTGTTGATGTATTTACAAGAAAAACTTATAAACACATTAAACATTTTATTTGAATTATTTATATAATTTTAACAAAGTTGAATTACTTTTTTAATAAATTCTCTATCTATCTACCCATCTATAAATAAGACATTAAATTATATAATTATATTTTAAAGCAACCGCGAAAATTATAGCATAAGAAAAAGACTTTGTCAAACAGCTGTGGAAAAATAAAATATTACTTTTATTATCAACTAATTTAATTAAAAAACTAAAAATCCTTTAATTTTATTTTATTTCATTAAAAAAAGTAACAGAAAAAACCACAAAATAAAAAATCCCATTTTTTGTTAAAAATGGGATTTTAAATAAAACTAATATCTTAAACTAGCTATTTTTTTACCTTTTTTCTTACGATGTTTTTTCAAGGCTTGTTTTTTCTTCTTATACATAATAAAAATTTCTAATAATAAATACATTATAACATAAAAACTATTTTAAATCTAATGTTTCCATTACCACTTTACGATAAGTGCAATAATCACAATCTAAACTTGGATTAGGTAATTTATCGTTCATAAGACATTCATAAGCTTCTTTTATTTTACTTTCAACCCAACTGTCATCACCAATATGAGGAATTAAAGTAATATCAAATTCAAGTTTAGCATCAAAGGCTTCTTTGTCCGTATCACCATTACAATACACAAAATAACCAGTATTAGAAACCTTGAAACCATTTTTACGCAAAAGCCACTGATAAAATTCCATTTGGCGTTTATAACCATTTTGCCATTCTTTATCAAGAGTTTCAATCTTTTCTTGTTTACTAGTAGATTTATAATCTACTACAATATATTCACCTTTAGAATTGATCCACAGATCATCAAGCGCTCCAGTAATAATCATACCAGTTTCTGGATCTTCATATTGCACACCAGTAAAATTATCTCGCCAATCATTCAATTTTTCATGAGCAACTGGCACAGCATCAACCCCATATTTTTCAATCAACGGATGTTTTTGATTTTTAGCTCGATGAATATCAAACTCTTTTTTGAGAAGCGCATCTACCGCAGAGTTTAAATTAAAAGGAAAACCGGGCGGACGCTTTACACCCAAACGATTATCTAAATAAAAACAACGCGGACATTCTACAAATAAATCTAATTTAGAACGACTAAGTTTCCAATTATTTTTTCTTCCCTTTGGATCAAAATTCCAATTTGCTCCACGAGGAATTTTATAATATTCTGACATAAAATAAATTAATAAAAATTATAAAATTGAATTTTCTCCAGCTACAAAACCCGTGCTCCAACAAACTTGAAGATTATATCCTCCAGTTGGTCCATCTATATCCAAAATTTCTCCAGCTAAATATAAATTACTAATAATTTTAGATTGCATAGTTTTGGGATCTACTTCTGTTAATTCTACACCTCCGGCAGTTATAATTGCTTTTTCAAAACCAACTAAACCTCCAATTTCCAATTCAAATTCTTTTAAAAGATGAATAATTATCTTTCTTTCTGTTTTAGTTATTAAATTAACTTTTTTATTAGGATCAATACCAGACAACTTAATAATTATTGGAATTAATTTTTGTGGCAACAGTTCATTTAAACTATTTTTAAATAATTTATTACTATTTTTTTGAAAATCTCTTTGTACTCGTTCATCCAATTTTATAAAATCTAAAACTGGTTTAAAATCAATTTTTAATTTTAATTTGTTAACTAATTCTTCACCAATTTTCTTACTCATATCCAAAATTATTGGACCACTCAAACCATTATTAGTAAAAAGCGCTTCACCAAACCGAGAAATTATTTTTTTATTATTTTTAAAAATACTTATTTCAACATTTTTTAAACTTAAACCTTCTAATTCTTTTACAAATTTTTCTTTTATTATAATTGGAGTAAGAGCTGGTCGAGGAGAAATAATAGTATGACCCATTTTTTTTAACCATTTATAACCATCTCCTGTAGAACCAGTCAAAGGATAAGATTTTCCCCCTGTACAAATAATATAATTTTTTGCTTCTAATTCCTGTCCATTTTCTAAAATTACTTTTTTAATAACTTTTTTCTCCATTAAAATATTTTTTACCTGAGCCTCAGTTATAATTTCTACCTTACTTTGACGCATATATTTGATCAAAGCGTTGAGAACATCCAAAGCGCGATCACTAACTGGAAAAATTCTCTCCCCTCTTTCCACTTTAGTTTTAACTCCTCTTTTTTCAAAAAAATTTACCGTATCTTCTACTTTAAATTTATTAAAAGCAGAAAAAAGAAACTTGCCATTTTTACCATATTTATCCACCAATTTTTTTATTTCCTCAATATTATTAGTAATATTACAGCGTCCTTTACCAGTACAAAGTAATTTTATTCCCAAATGTTTATTTTTTTCCAATAACAAAACTTTAGCTCCAAGTTCAGCCGCTCGTCCAGCCGACATCATTCCTGCTGGTCCTCCTCCAATAACTATAACATCATATTTCATAAAATTTAATTAAAAATAGTATAACAAAGATAAAAAAATTGTTCAATAAAAAACCAGCCCCTTAATAGGGGCTGGATAATTAATTTTATTTTAAAATATGCCATTAATAGTAAATAATGAAGCAAAAATTAAAGAAACAGTGGCCATAAGTTTAATAAGAATATTAATACTTGGACCAGAAGTATCTTTGAATGGATCGCCTACAGTATCTCCAACAACAGCAGCTTTATGTGCTTCAGAACCTTTACCACCATGTTTTCCACTTTCAATATATTTTTTAGCATTATCCCAAGCTCCACCAGAATTAGCCATAGAAATTGCTAATAATACCCCAGAAACAAGAGAACCAGCTAATAAGCCACCTAAAGCATCAGAACCAAAAATAAATCCAACTAATAATGGAACAGCAACAGCCATTAAACCAGGAAGAATCATTTCATTAATAGCAGCTTTGGTAGAAATATCTACACATTTTTTGGTATCACCCTTAGCAGTTCCTTCCATCAAACCAGGAATTTCTTTAAATTGTCTTCTAACTTCCTCAATCATTTGAAAAGCTGCTCTTCCTACAGCTGACATAGTCATAGCTGAAAATAAGAATGGTAACATTGTACCAATAAATAATCCAATAATTACTACTGGTAATTTCAAATCAATAACTTCAATATTAGCAGCAACTGAATAAGCAGAAAATAAAGCTAAGGCAGTCAAAGCAGCGGAACCAATGGCAAAACCTTTTCCAATAGCAGCAGTAGTATTTCCAGCAGAATCTAAAGCATCTGTTACTTGACGAATTTCTGGACCAAGTCCAGACATTTCAGCAATTCCACCAGCATTATCAGCTACTGGACCATAGGCATCAATAGCTAAAGAAATTCCCAAAGTTGATAACATTCCTACTGCAGCAATAGCAATACCATACAAACCAGCAAAATGATAAGCACCAAATATTCCAATTGCAATTAAAATAACTGGAATAACTGTAGATTTATATCCTAAAGCCAAACCTTGAATAATAGTAGTAGCTGCGCCTGTTTCAGATGAATCAGCTAATTTTTGAACTGGCTTATAATCAAATGAAGTGTAATATTCAGTAACCAAACCAATCAAAACTCCAACTATCAAACCAATAATCATAGCTACAAATACTCCTACATAATTTTCTGGTAATATAGCTTTAGTTAAAAAGAAACCAGCAATTATAACCAAAAATGAAGCTCCCCACAAACCACTCTTCAAAGCAGTATGAATATGACCTTTTTTATTTACTTTTACCAAGAAAGTACCAATAATTGAACAAATTATACCTACAGCTGAAAGTAATAATGGCAAATAAACACCATTCAAACCAAAAGCAACTGCACCCAAAATCATAGCAGAAATAATAGAACCAACATAACTTTCAAATAAATCAGCGCCCATACCAGCTACATCACCCACATTATCACCTACATTATCAGCAATAGTAGCAGGATTTCTTGGATCATCTTCTGGAATACCACTTTCAACTTTACCTACTAAATCAGCACCAACATCAGCAGCTTTGGTATAAATACCTCCACCTACACGAGCAAATAAAGCAATTGATGAAGCACCTAAACTAAAACCAGTAACTACATTTAGTACTACATCAACTGGAATTTTCATCCAAACAAAGAAAACTAAAAATAAAATTGAAATACCTAATAAACCTAAACCAACAACTGTCAAACCCATTACTGCACCAGAACGAAAAGCAACAGTTAAAGCTTCAGCCAAACTATTGCGAGCAGAATTAGCAGTACGAACATTAGCTCTAGTAGCAATCTTCATACCAAAATAACCAGCTAATAAACTACTCAAAGCACCATAAATAAATGAAATAGCTGTTAATAATCCTTCATGAGCACTAGTATCTTTATTATCCAAAAATAAAAATAAAACAACTGCTAAAACTACTATAAAGATAGAAATTACTTTATATTCTCGTTTTAAAAAAGCCATAGCTCCTTCATAAATAGAATGAGCAATTTCTTTCATTTTATCTGTACCTTCTTCTTTTTTCTTTATTAAAAAAGAAAAAATCAGAGCAGCTACAAGAGAAGCTAAACTAGCAGTAATTGTTAGAACTAAGTATGAGTTCATAGACAAATTAAATTAAAAATAAATAAATTATAAACGAAAAAATTATACATCATAATCATTTTTTAGTCAAATCTTAAAACCAATTTTATTTTTTATTTTTCAAAAAATAAGTAGCTAAAATAGTGCTGATCGGAAAAGCTAAAGCCAAACCAATACTTCCTACTAAAGTACGAATAATTTCTGTAGCTAATTGCTCATTATCTATCGCTTGTATCCAAGTAACTCCACCATATGAACTACCCATAGCAAATAAAATTAAAAGTGGTAAAGAAGCTCCAGCATAAGTTAAAAATAAAGTATTTACAATGGAACTTAAATGAGTCCTGCCAATTTCACTAGCTGAACGAAAAATTTTAAAATTACTCAGATCTGGATTCAATTTTTTAATTTGATTGACTGATTCAATCTGACCCAAAACCACATCATCCAAAACTCCCAAAGTACCAATCAAAATTCCTGCTAACAATAATCCACTGAAATCTATAATATTATTCCCCATACTACCTACTAAAAAAGAAGCTTCTTCAGAAGAAAAACCAGTAAGATGAGCTAATTTAACAAAAATTAAAGCTAATACAAAAGTAATAAATAATGAAATTAATATACTAATAATCGCCAAATGAGATTTACGAGTAAAACCTTCAGTTAAATAAATTATAAAACCAAGTATCAAAGCGCAACCAATAATAGAAATAAATAATGGATTGCTACCAGTCATTATTTGAGGCACGATAAATTTGGTAATTATAAAAAAAGTTATACACAAACTAAGTAAAGATCGAAAACCTTTTTTTCTACCAATCAAAATTATTAAAACTGAAAATATTATTCCTAATAAATAAATCCAACCTCTTCTACTAAAATTTAAAATATAATAATCTTTTTCTCCATTATCATTTATAATTTCATTTACCCAAACTCTATCCCCCACCTTATAAATCGGATTACTCAAAACATCAATTTCACTAATCCCATAATAAATAATTTCTTTATTTTTCCAATCTCCTTTTAAACCTTTCAATTTTATATTTTGTTGTAAAGTTTCAGTACCATCTTCACGAACAATATTTTCCTGTCTAATAATATCTATCACTTTGGCTTCAAAATTTTTTCCTTGATCAAAAGTAAAATTTGTCGTAGCCAAAACTAATTGACTTGGAATAAGACAACTTATAAAAACAATAAAAAGCAAAAATTTTTTCATAAATTATACTTATTAATAATAATATTTTTTGAAAGAAAAGTAAAGAAAAAACACTTTTAATCACTAATAATTTATATTTTAATAACTATACTAATTAAACAAAATAATATTTTTAAATAAATTTAATAATTTAAATAAAAATTTTTAATAAAAAAATCCCAGATTGACTCTGGGATTCAAAAATTTTAATTTATTTCCAATAACTCAACATCAAATATTAAATTCGCCTGTGGAGGAATCGGTCCATAACCATTTTCTCCATAAGCAAATTGATAAGGAATATATAATTTTCTTTTTTCTCCTATTTTCATACCAATCACTCCCACATCCCAACCTTTAATAACCATGCCTGCGCCCAAAGTAAATTCAAATGGCTGTCCCCGATCAACACTAGAATCAAATTTTGTTCCATCCTCAAATATACCAGTATAATGAACAGAAACCACATCACCATTTTTAGCTTCATCACCAGTACCTGATTTAATAATTTCTACTTTTAATTCACTCATATAAATTATTTAATAATTAAGTGAACAATATATTAACACATAAAAATAAAATAAGCAATGGTTGTTATTTTTTGATACAGATTAATAAAAAATAAAAACAATAAGTATTTTTTAAATTCAGTTATTTTATTTATTCCCTTTAGCTCTATTATGTGTTTTACAAAGCATTTGACAGTTTTTAATATCACTTGATCCGCCTTTACTCCAAGCTGAAACATGGTCTGCCTCCATTTCTGCAAATGTATAAATTTTAGTTTTATTTGCATCATGTCCAATAGCACAAAGTGGACAATTAGATTTTTCCTTTTTCTTTGCTTCTTCAGTTTGAGATTTGTAAACAGATTTTTTAGTCGCTTCGTCAAAAACTCGTACTTCAAGTAGTTTACTTTCTTTCTCTCCACCTAAAATATATTCAAAGATTCCCTTTCTACTCTTAATATATGGATCCCCATAAAGTTTTTGAACTTTTTTAGAAACCGCTTTTGGATCATAAGGTTGTTTTTTATATTTTTCATAAAGCCTACCCCATTCAAGTCCACACATTTCACTTTCCACATCTGTAAATACAGTTGAGATCCAATCAATAACACTATTAAAATAATTTTTAAGCTCATCTATATTTTTGTCAAATCTGTGACGACTCATATATTCACCAATATTCCCCTTACTCACCCAATCCAAAGCTCTCTCTAAAAAATCTTGCCTTATAGCACTTCCTTTAATATATGCACTCCATTTTTGAATATTGGCATTTTGACTATTACTAAACTCTTCTTTAGCTAAAGTTACAAATGGACCAGAGTAGACAGCATTTAAAAGTTCTTGATCATTGAGTGGCACACCTGCAATATTGATAGTTTTAAACCACTCTTTAATTTCACTTTCTGTACCTTCACATTCGTATATAAGCAATTTTGTTTCTAAAATCTTTTTCTTTTTATCTGCCGCCATTCCGCTAAAAAGTTGCTCTAATCCATTTTCATCTTTAATGGCAAATTTATCTGTAACAAATCTTCCTAAACTTGTAATTCTCTGTTGTCCATCTAAAACTTCAAATTTATCTTCACTGACTTTATTAAAATATATAAGTCCGATCGGATAGCCTTTCAAAATAGAATCTATCACTGCCACTTCCCTTTTTCCGTCATCAGAAGCATAAATATAATTTCTCTGATATTCTGGCTGAATAGTAAGTTTTCCAGAAAGCCCAAAAAGGCCTTTTCCTTCAAGTTCACTATATACAAATCCTTCACAAATATCTTTTACTGTTATGTTTGTTTTTAATGTTGTTTTCATATATTTATTTCTTCTTTTTATGTTTTATTAAAATTCTAAAATAGGGCGTTTTCCCATTAATTGCTAAATCTTTTCCGTCAGCTCCATGCCTAAACTTTATAATCTCAAACTGATCTGGATTATACTTGTCTAAAAAAGATATAGGCACACCCATTACACCTTCGTGGTCACTAGGAATTACATCAGTAAACGGTACCTCAATAGCATTATAATTATCATATTTCTTATAGATTGTTTTAGACTTTTTTACTTTGCTATTAAATTTTTTATTTTCTTCCATGGTCATTAAATTTAATGGTTGATGGCGTCTACCGTGATCAAGGTTGGTAAACCAAACAGTGTTACCCATCTTGGCATACCTTTTACCATCTTCTCCAACCTCAATGTTTGAACGTTTAAAATTAACACCATCAGGAATAAGATATTTTTTAGCTCCGCTAAATACACCTAACCACATTTTATTTTCTTTAATTTTAGGAAATACTTCTTTATAGGTAATAGCATTCATGTTTCCAATAATTAAAAATTGTTTCCCATATTCAAAAAGTTGAGCCACATATTCACGAAATAGCGAAAAAGGCGGGTTGGTGACAACAATATCCGCCTTTTTAAGTAATTTAATACATTCCTCAGAACGAAAATCACCATCTTCTTTTAGTGGTTCCCATTCATTATTTTTATTTTCTTTTAGCTGCTGGGCTATATCTTTTAAACTAAATTCCCCATCACCATCTATATCACCAACAGAATTTATAATAATTTTATTTGCAGTAACTTCTAAACTGTTTTTAGACTTTACCTTAGAGTTGCCCCCCCCCCCGCAACCAATTCTAGCAAAGTATTAGCAACCGGTGAAGGTTTATAACTAGTAGTTATAAGTTTTTTCAAGCCAAGCCTTTTAAAATTTAAAACAAAATAGCGGAAAAAGTTACTCTCATATGGATCATCACAGTTACAATAAACTATCTTGTTACGAAAAGTATCAGGATTGTATTCTATATAGCTTTCAACTTCTTTCTGAATATCAACATATTGAGTGTAAAACTCGTCATTTTTTGCTTTTTTTGCTTTAGCTAAATTTTCTCTAGACATATTTTCTATATTCTAACACATTCTTCAAAAACATTTCTTAATTTTAACTATTATAATAATTAAGTTAAAATTAGTATACAAAGTTTTTATCATTTAGTCAAAAACAAAAAACATCTTTTATTAGATGTTTTTATTTAACTTTAAAATAAAAATTCAAACCCCAATAGCCATGACCCATGCCTTGCCGACAGGCAGGAAAACCTGGAGTCCTACTATTAAACCTGTCTATTATAACTTCGTCATAAATTTACTGAACAAACATTTTTATTTAGCTCCCCCTATTGGACGCATTCAGAACCCTTAATTGGAATAAGATAGAACAAGATTTAGAGTTTAGTAGAATTTTAAGCTTGTATCCGAACCTATCACTGCAAAACATTTGATTGAAATTACTTGTAAACTATTGTAAAGTATGAGATATGGACAGCGAAAAACTTATCTCACAAATTGAAGTGGTTTATAATTTACTACACAAATTACCGCTTGATTTAGATTTCTATGAAAAATATCACGAATACAAACTTCTTGCTATTGAAATTGAAAAATTAATGAAAATAGATAAGGAGGTTGTTGTGGATGATAAAAACGATTCTTTTGAATCTTTTGCATTTAATACTTTGTATGGTTATGTTCATTTTAAGATATTTCCGTTATTTAATTTTATTGAAGAAAATAAAGAGGTCTTATTTTTAGAATTTCCCGATGATGACCTTTTTAAAGAAGTTAAGTATAGCTTTCTAAAATTAGGCAAAATGGAAGATGATACGAGATATGAATATTGGCTATCAAAAACGGATAGCACTTTCAATAATTTTTTAGATAAAGTTAAGACAACAAAAAAGGGCAATGATTTGTTTGTTAAAACGAATATTATGAACGCCATTCCAGAAATAGATGATTTATATAGACATATTCAAAAGGATAAGAAAAACAAAATGACATATCTAGAAAGAATTGAAGAAAATGATACTTATGGACTGATTAAGCAAATTAAAGAATTAGGAATGGATAAAAAACCTAAGTTTTCAATTTCTCTTAGAGACAAAGGGCAAACTGATTATGTTGGATTTTATGATAGAAATAAACTCACAAAAGACGAAATGTTAGAACCTGTTGAATTATTTCAAAGTCTTATACATACAAACATTAAAGATAACGAGGAGTCTATTAAACAGGAGAATACTGTCTGTTTTGATAGTGAATCTTCAAAACTTATTTGTAATAATAATGAAATTAAACTAACAAAAGGTAAAGATATTTATTATGCAATTAAGTATCTATTTGAAAGAAAGGATACTTATGAAGAATGTTTTTACGATGAAATTAGAGATGAATCTGAACTGAATGATGGAAAAGAAAGGACAGATAAAAATATTTATGACGCTTTAATGCAATTCAATAAAAGACTTATAAACAAAGGAATTGATGACCTTTTTGTTATTAACTTTCATTCAATAAAGATAAGAAATAAATACAAGATAGTTACACTATAAAACACTATAAGTAAAACAAAATAAAGCATTGTATATCCTGAAGTTAATCCTTCGGGATTTTATTTATGCAGGAAAATATCAAACAAGAAAATAATCTAGAAAACCTTGATTTTGAATCAAAGCAAAATCTTGTTGGTTTTTTTGATTTGCTCTTGAAAATTGATATGCGAATCAATCCTGATTTATACAAAGAAGATTATCAACCTAAAACAGAGCAAAAAGTATGATAGATACAATCATTATCAATGTTCCTAGAAGTAAGGCAAGAATGCTTTCAGGAGAACGCTGGGATTTAATTGCAAAAAAGGACTTTTATTCCAAGTTTGCAAGGAATCCTACTAAAAGACAAAAAGAAAGTGGTAGATACTACCCTCGCCTGACAGGAGTACAAAGAGCAGGAAGTGAATCAATCGTAAAGATAGAGTTTTCAATTCCAAAGCTTTTATACCTAAACAATCTTGATGAGCTAGAAGAGAAAGATTTTAAGGAAGTAATTCATACACTTCACGAAAGATTGAAAGATATGAATCTCTTAATCTTTGAAAAAGACATTGTAAACGCCGATGTATCCGCAGTCCATTATTCAAAGAATATCGTGCTGACAAGCGGATATACAGCAAAGCATATTATTTCAGAATTACAGAAAATAAATCTTAATAAACTGAATGATTTAACAAAGACAAGATTTATGAATAGTGGAGAAAGCTTACAAGGATATTCAATCTCTAACTCATTTGTCTTTTATGACAAAATATCTGACTTACAGAAAGATGAAAAACGAGCAATAGACAGAGAGCAGAATCCATATCAGAGGAGTTTATTTAGCTCTTTAAAAGATGAAGAAATATTACGCTTTGAAGTACGGCTTTCACAAAAGAGAAAGTTAAATACTCTATTCAAGCAATATGGATTCAAAACGAACCCAACATTTCAAGAAGCTTTTTCACTGGAGAAAGCATTGAAAGTAATGACTGAGTATTGGAATGAAAAAATAGATAAAAACAAATATGTTTTATTCACTTATCCTGAAAACACAGAATCATTACTAAAAAAGATTAGTATCGCAAGACCAAAATCAAGACCACAGACATTATTATCACTTTTAGGATTAGTTTCTTTCGTAAAAGATAATAAAGGAGGATTAAGAGAATTAAGAACAATACTAACTGCACGAATTACAGACAGAGCTTGGTATTCTATAGTTAAAAATTTGAAAAGTATTTCAAAAGATTTGGAATCATTAAGCGAGCTGGATTGGTATCAAGAGGTATCAAAACAGATTAAAAATTATAAGCCATATAAGACAAAAAAGTTATCAAAAGCATAGATTTGCAATGTAAACTATTGTCAAGTATAATATAAACAATTATGACTAAAGAAATTAAAAAGCAACAAGACATTACTTTATTTGAACAACAAGAAGTGCGTAAAAAATGGCATAAAGAAAAGTGGCATTTTTCAATTATTGATGTTGTTTCAATTCTCTCAGAAAGTAATAATCCTAGACGATACTGGAGCGATTTAAAGAAAAAGCTAAAGGAAGAAGGATATAGTGAGTCATACGAAAATATCGTACAACTGAAATTAGAGTCTTCTGACGGTAAAAAGTACCTTACAGATACAACTGACCTTGAAGGAATGTTTCGTATTATTCAATCAATCCCTTCCCCTAAAGCTGAACCATTTAAACGCTGGCTTGCAAAGGTTGGTAAAGAGCGAATTGATGAAATTGCGAATCCTGAATTGGCAGTAAATAGAGCAAAAGAAATTTACGAGAAAAAAGGATACGAGAAAAATTGGATTGATAAACGAATGCGAGGTATTGCAGTTAGAAATACCTTAACAGACGAATGGAAAGAACGAGATATAAAGGGTATTGATTATGCAATTCTAACTAACGAGATTTATAAAGGTACTTTTGAACAAGACCACAAGTCTTTAATGAAGATTAAAGGTTTAGATAAAAAGAAAGGAGATAATTTACGAGACTATATGGGAGATGTTGAGCTTATTCTAACAATGCTTGCCGAAGCGACTTCAACAGAAATTACCAAAAGCAAAGATTCAAAAGGAATGAATGAGGTAAAGCAGGATGTAAAGAAAGGAGGACAAATTGCTGGTAATACACGAAAGAAGATTGAAGCTGAGACTGGTAAAAAAGTTATTACTAAAAGTAACCGCAAGGAATTGAAATAATATGAGTAACAAACAAGAAAAGGAATTTTACAAAGCGGAAGATTTAGCTGAAAAGCTAGATGTAAACATAATGACGATTTATCGTTATATCAAAGCTGGCAGATTGAAAGCTTACAAGATTGGTAGGGAGTACAGGATAGACAAGGTTGAATTTAATAATTTTTTAAGCCGTGTGCAAAATAATTAATCATTATGAATAAATTAAAACAAATATTAGAAAAAGCATTAAAATCAGAATCTGCATTTTGTGATTCTGAATCAGGAGAATTGAATTACACAAAGGTAAAGGATTCTGCTGATAAGATTGATAAGAAACTTATCTCTCTCCTTGCTGATAACAAAGATTTGAAAAACAAATTCTTTATAAAAATCAAAGATGTTTATGTTTTCAATATTCAAGATTTTAAATTCTTCTTAGATGAAAGTAAGGTTGATAATTCATACACTCAATACGCAAATAAAATAGGACTTGCTGATAATAGTGGACTTCTAGAAAACAGAAGCGAGGTTGTATTAGATTTTCCTTTCAAAGATTGTGTTTTAGAAGGTGGACAAAGTACTGAAGAAGGTACTGATACTTATTTTGAATATTCAGAAAAGACTGGAAAATACGAAGAAAAAAATGGAAAAAGAAATGAAGTATTCTTCAATCAAGTACTTGCTCACGATGAAATAGATAGACTCTTTGATAGAAAAGCTCTTGTAAACTGGAAACGATTTACCAAAGACAGTAAGAAAGACGGCGAAGCAGTAAAGGAAATAAAGCGAGATAAAACAGGTTTAATACAAGAGAACCTGATTATCAAAGGTAATAATCTTCTTGCTCTTCATAGTCTAAAATCTGAGTTTGCTGGAAAGATAAAGCTTATTTATATTGACCCCCCTTACAATACCGAAAATGGAACTTTTAAATACAACGACACTTTCAATCATAGTACTTGGCTAACCTTTATGAAAAACCGTTTAGAGGTAGCAAAAGACTTATTATCTGATGACGGAAGTATTTATGTAAATATAGACTATAACGAAGCTCATTATCTCAAAATATTAATGGATGAAGTTTTTGGAAGAACAAATTTCCAGAGAGAAATTATATGGAGAATAGGATGGCTTTCAGGATATAAAACTGTAGCTAAAAACTATATTAGAAACCACGATACCATTCTTTACTACACAAGAAATAAAGATAACTTTGTGTTTAATAAAGTCTATAACACTATTAAGGATTATGCTGAAAGATTTAACAATGAAAATAGAAAAGAAATTTTAGATAGACTAAAAACTTTAGGTATAAATAAAAAAGATTCTGAAACCTTTATTGAATACATATCACAAGTAGGTTTGCCAGAAAAATATCCACTAGAAGATACTTGGAACTCTTCAATTTACGACAAACTAAACAGTATTGCAGTAGTCTCATTTTCAGGAGAAAAAGTATCTAAAATGTTAGATGTTGACGAGATAAAAGGACAAAAATCAGAAAAGTTGCTTAAAAGAATCATTGAAGTTTCAACAAATGAAGGCGATTTTGTTCTAGATTATCATTTAGGAACTGGTACAACAGGAGCAGTAGCTCATAAAATGAATCGTCGTTATATAGGAGTTGAACAATTGGATTATATTGAAAATACAGCCGTAGCTAGACTTTGTGAAGTTATAAAAGGAGAAAAAGCTGGAATTTCAAAAGAAATTAATTGGCAGGGTGGTGGAGACTTTATCTATTGTGAGCTTGCAAAATGGAATGAAAAAGCAAAAGAAGAAATTCAAAACGCAAAAGATTTATCCGCTCTTGTAAAACTCTTTGATGTTTTGTATGAAAAATATTTCCTTAACTACAATGTAAAAATTAAAGACTTCAAAGACAAAATAATTAAAGAAGAAAACTTTAAAAAACTTACTCTTGCACAACAAAAGAAGATGTTTTTGACTATGCTTGATTTGAATCAAATGTATGTTCAAGAAAGTGAGATGGCAGATAAAAAATATGGAATCGGTAGCGAAGACCAAAAACTAACAAAAGCTTTTTATAGCAAAAAATAGTATGGCAGAATTACACGAACAAATAAAAAACGCCATAGATTTTGGTACTCCAAAACCTGAGATACCTGAATACATTTCAAGTAATTTAAAGTACCCATTTTTTGACTGGCAAAAAGAAGCTTTTCAGTATCTTTTACTTAATGAAAAAAGAACAGAAGGTAAAAATGAACCTACTCACTTGATGTTTAATATGGCAACAGGCACAGGCAAGACTCTTGTAATGGCAAGCTGTATTTTACACTACTACAAAAAAGGATATAGAAAATTTATCTTCTTTGTGAATCAAAAGAATATTATCTATAAAACAGAAAATAACTTTATTGATAGTACTCATAATAAATATCTTTTTGCAGATAAAATTGTGATTGATGATGAAACTATTAATATTAAAAAGGTTGAAACATTTTCAAAGAGTAACGAAGGAATTGAAATAAAGCTTACCACTGTACAACAGCTTTATAACGATATTCATTTACAAAAAGAAAATCAGGTATTACTAGATGACTTGATTAAGAAAGATATTGTAATGTTAGCTGACGAAGCTCATCACTTGAATACCGATACAAAGAAGCTTCAAGGAGAATTAGATTTACATACAGAATTAAAAGAAGGAGCGAAAGCAGAAGAAATTGAAAAGAAAGGTTGGGAGCATACTGTTATTGAATTGCTTTTAAATAAAAAAGGAAAAAAAGAAGGTAATAAAAATATACTTCTAGAATTTACCGCTACTATTCCTGAAATTCAAAAAGTGATTGATAAATATGCTGATAAAACTATTTATAAGTTTGGATTGAAAGAGTTTTTATCTGCTGGATATACGAAAGAAATTAATCTATTGTCTTCTGCTCTAGAAAAGCGAGAGAGAATACTACAAGCTCTTCTCTTTAGCTGGTACAGACACAAAATTGCTCTTAAAAATGATTTATCAAACTGGAAACCAGTAATACTTTTTAGAAGTAAGACCATTGAAGAATCAAAGACTGACTTTGAAGAATTTTTGGTAATGGTAAAAAATCTTAAAGTATCTGATTTTGATTTTCTAAAGAATATTGAAGAGAGATTTACACAAGGCGAAGACGCATATGAACAAGGTAAATCAAGAGTCTTAGATTTGATTAAGTTTATTAAAGGAATCAATAAATCTGAAATAATATCCTTCATCAAAGATAACTTTTCAGAAAGAAACTGTATCATTACAAACTCTAAAACAAACAAAGCAAAAACAAAGGAAAATATTGATGAGGATACTGATAAACTTCTAAACAACCTTGAAGACAAAGATAATCATATACGAGCAATCTTTACCGTAAACAGACTAACTGAGGGTTGGGATGTTTTAAACCTTTTTGACATTGTACGACTCTATTCAGGACGAGATGAAGGAAAAGATAGTAAAGGAAATAGAAAAGCAGGAAGTACTACCGTTTCTGAAATTCAGTTAATTGGACGAGGAGTAAGATATTATCCATTTCAATATCAAGACAAAATAAAGAATAAAAGAAAGTTTGATGAAAATCTTGGTAATGAAATGCGAGTACTCGAAGAGCTTTACTACCATAGCGATTCTGACCATAGATATATTGATGAGCTAAAGCGAGAATTGAAGAAGAAAGGTTTGATTGATGACGGAAGAATTGAAAAGAAATTCAATATTAAACGGGATTTTGCAGAAAGTCCGTTCTTTAAGAATGTAAAAATTTGGAAGAACGAGCAGATTGAAAATCCTGAAAGAAAGCAAAAAACAGTAGATTATTTGAAAGATAATCTAGAGCTTAAATTTGATTTGGAAAGTCTTGGAATCAGAGAGCAAGAAATTGATTTTGATAAAGAAGATTCTGATACAGAAAGATTAAACATTAATGATGTAAATAAAAAAACTATTACTAAGGCAATCAAGGAATTTGAAAAACATATCTTTGATAAAGCGGTAAATATAAAATCAAAGAAACAAAGCTCTCTTTTGAGATTTGAATCTTTGCAACAAGAAATTGATATTGAATCAATGGAAGATTTTAGAACAAAGTTAATCGGAGACCTTAAAATCAAATTAGTAACCGTAAAATCTAGCTTTGATGAAATTACAAACAAAGAAAAACTAGGAGTACTTCTAAAAGCTTTAGATATGATATTTGCTGAGCTTAAACAACATATTAATCCGCATAAGGGTACAGAATTTGAAGCATACAGCTTGGCTGACTTCTTTAGTGAGGAGGTGCGAAAAAATGTTAAAAGAGATGAACACAGCCAAAGACTAGAAGATGAATTGAAATATGAAGATTGGTATGTAGTAGACCAGTTTTATGGTACGAGCGAAGAAAAAGGATTGATTGAATTTATCAAAGATACGATTATTAACCTACAGAACAAGTATAAAGAAGTATATCTTTTAAGAAACGAAGAACAGTATAAAATCTTTGACTTTAATACAGGACAAGGTTTTCAACCTGACTTCATACTATTCTTGAAAGATAAGACAAACTTACATTATCAAGTATTTGTTGAACCTAAAGGAGACAATCTTTTGCAAAAGGACGAATGGAAAAACTTATTCCTTAAAGAAATTACAGAAAAGTATTCAAAGAAAAAAGTACTTAAAATTGAAGGTAAGGAATATAACCTGATTGGACTTCCATTGTTTAATCAGAACAATAACGGAGATTTTCAAGAAGAGTACGATAAACTCATTAATTAATTATATGAAAGCAATCATCTTAGCCAGAGTATCAACAGAAGAACAAAAAGAAGCTGGAAACTCATTGCCAGCTCAGATAACTCGTATAGAAAGATATTGCGAGCAACAGAAATTTGAGGTTATTGATACCTTTTCTTTTGACGAATCTGCATATAAAACAAAACGAGATGAGTTTGATAAAATACTAGACTTTCTAAAAACTAACAAAGAAAAAGTAGCAGTTTGTTTTGATAAGGTTGATAGACTTTCTCGTAATGTTTTTGATAAAAGAGTTTCAGTACTATATGAAAAAGCTGTAAATGATGAGATTGAATTACACTTTGTATCAGACGGACAAGTTATTAATTCAAATATGTCTGCTGTTGCGAAGTTTCAATTTGGAATGAGTCTAGGACTGGCAAAGTATTACTCAGACGCAATTTCAGACAATGTTAAAAGAGCTTTTGAAAAGATGAGAGCTGAAGGTAAATGGACTGGAAGAGTAAGAATCGGATACAAGAATATTACAGATGAAAACGGAAATAGAGATATTGCTTTAGATGAAGAGCGGGCTGATTTGGTACATAGAATTTTTGAAATGTATGCTACAGGCAATCACTCTATTGCGAGTATTCAAAAAGAGATGAATAAACTTGGATTAAAAAGTTTAAATGGAAATAAGCTTTCTAAGAGTAATGTTGATTTAATTTTGAATGATACTTTTTATTATGGAATGGCGTATTCCAAGAAATATAATTACTACTATCCGCACAAATACGAAAAGCTTGTATCAAAAGAATTATTTTTTAAGTGTAAAGAAGTACGGCTAGCTAGAGCGAGAAAACCTTCAAAGGTTGATTCAAATAACTTCATATTTAAAGGACTTTTGACCTGCCAGAAATGCGGATGTTCTGTTACTCCTGAGATAAAGACTAAGAAGAGCGGAAAGCAATATACTTACTATTCGTGTACAAATTCTAAGGGTATTTGTCAAAGAGAATATGTACCTGAAAAGACCCTCCTAGAGCCGATTATAGCCGTTCTAGAGCGATTTGAGAGCATTACACAGGATACACAGGACTATCTTCTAAAAGAGCTTAGAAAGAATAATGAAGCTGAGGTTGAATTTCATAAAAAACAGCTAAAACGAATCAATGCAGAATATCAAACAATACAATCTAAAATTAGCAGACTTACAGACCTTCTTTTAGATAATAGTATTACTAAGGAATCATATGAAGAAAAACTGCAAGAGCTTAAACATAAACGGTTAAAGCTTGGAGTAGAAATTGATTTATATACAAAAGCAGATAAAGACTATTTATTGACTGTATCTAAAGTACTTTCTCTAGCTACAAGAGTAAAAACAATATTTGAAAGTTCTGAAATACACGAAAAACGAGCATTATTGAATTATTTAATTCAGAACCCCACTGTAAATGGAAAAAAGCTATATTTTACAATAGCTTCTCCATATAATTTAGTACTAGATTTAGCTAGTAAACCTACTTGGCTCCGGGATAGGGATTCGAACCCCAATAGCCAGGACCAAAACCTGGAGTCCTACCATTAGACGATCCCGGAATATAAATTGTATTTAAGCTTTCAGTTGTTTTCTCATAGCTAACAAACAAGAAAACATAGCTAATAAAAACACTCCTCCAAACTGAATTCCTAACAGCAAGATTATATTAGAATTATAATAATTTGTCAAGATATTTGATTCACTAAAAATAATTGCTATATAAGGATCTATTATATAAATTCCAATCATCACTAAAAAATAACTTATACCCAAACTAATCAAAGAAAAAATTAAAGCTTCAATAATATATGGTCCACGCACAAACCAATTACTTGCCCCAACTAATTTTTTAATTGTAATTTCAATTCTTTGAGAATAAATTGTAGCTCTCACTGTGTTAAAAATAATAAAGAAAGAAATAACTGCAAATAAAATACTAGCCATATAAGCAAATTTTTCTACTTGATCAGTGATGTTTTGAATTCTATTGATAGCTTTTTCTGTATCTCCAAAAGTTTTAGATTCAATAATACTTTCATATTCTGGAATATCTAAAGCTTGAGTAATTTTTTGATAATCTTTTGTTTCTTTAGTTTTTATAATCATAGTCGGACCAAGTGGATTTTCACCCAATTCTTCCAATGAAGCCAAAATATCAGGATTGTTTTTATATTGTTCTTTAAACTGAAGTAATACTTCATCTCGATCTAGATAAATAATTTCATTTACTTCAGGAAATGAACCAACATAATCTTTGACTTCTTTTATTTTTTCTTCAGATGCATCATAAGAAAAATAAACACTCACATCAATTTGTTCTTTTACTGAACTGATCGCCTTATCTGTCAAAACATTAAGCACTACTAAAATATTAACTGACAATAACATCAAAATCAAAATAATCACTGTCATGAAAGATAAACTAAAATTACGAAAAATATCTTGTAAAGCAAATTTTATTATTCTAAAAAAAGCTGTCATATTTTTTATTATCTTACAAAAACAAAAATTTATTATTCTAAATTCCCGCTTTCACGGAAATAATCTTTATTAAATTAATTTTTATAATTACATTTATAAATTACAATCTATATTTACCAGTTTTTTCATCAGAAATAATTTTACCTCCATGAAGAGTTATTACTCTTTTACGAAGTTGGTTAACAATATCTTTGTTATGAGTAACTAACACAACAGTTGTTCCAAATTCATTTATTTTTTTCAAAATTTCAATAATTTCTTGAGTATTTACTGCATCAAGATTGCCAGTTGGTTCATCAGCTACTAAAATTTTAGGACGATGAGCAAGTGAACGCGCTATTACAATACGCTGTTGTTCACCACCAGAAAGTTGATACGGATATTTATCTTTTTTATGTAATAAACCAACAATATCTAAAAGTCTAGGAACAATTTCTTTTATACGATGATAAGAAGTGCCTCCAACTTCAAGAGCAAATTCTACATTTTCATAAACAGTTTTTTTAGGCAAAAGTTTTAAATCTTGAAAAACTACTCCTATCTGACGGCGTAAATATGGAATATCTCGATAAGGAATTTTAGTAATATCCCAACCACCAATTTCTATTTCACCAACTGTAGGGCGTTCTTCAGCAATCAAAAGTTTGATCAAGGTTGTTTTACCTGTACCACTTTGTCCAACAACAGACACAAACTCCCCTGCTTCAATATGTAAATCCACATGATCTAAACCAATACTATCTTTGGAATATCTTTTGGAAACATTTTTTAATTTAATCATAAATCCTTTATCATTTTCGGTAAACGAAAATTTCTAATTAAAATCTTTTTAAACCTTACAATTATTATAGCACAAAATAAAAAACAAGAAAATAAAAACACTAGCTAATGCTAGATTCTTGTTTTTTATTTTTTAATAAAACACTGAGAAAGAATATTTTTTTGTTCGTCTTGTTAAAGGTGGAGGAGATTATTCCCCCTTGCTCATAGCTCGCCGAAGATGAAAAGTCTATTTCCCCCTTGCCTGTCTCGCTAAAGACGAAAGTAGGTGCAGGGGGTGTTGGCAAAACCACCTGTCATTCCCGTGGCTGTGTGTCGCTGAAGCTATAGCGAAGGCGCAAAACGAGAATCCAGTAAATATAATATAAGAAAGAATAATAAAATTATAAAAACAAATAGAACATAGATTAAAAAATAGTGTTTTATTAAAAAATTAATTAAGATGTTACAGATTCCCGCTTTCGCGGGAATGACAAAGAAGAGAGCGGGAATGACAAAAAAGATAATAATTCCCGTCCGCCTCCACTTGTCATTCTCGTTTATTCTTTATCATTCCAAATAACAACTATAAATTAAATAAAGTATTTTAAAATTATTTAAGAGCCCTCTGCCAGAATCGAACTGACATTTATGGTTTACGATACCACTGTTTTACCACTAAACTAAGAGGGCATTAATTAATTTCCAACTTAGGAATAATATCAATCATTGGTTCTTCATAAGGATGTGCTTTTTTCAAAGCCTTTATAACATTTTTAACTTTATTTTTATGACAAAGCATTTCAATAATATCTTCTTCTACTTCTTGTTCTTTTCCTACAACACCAATCGTTGGCTTAGCTCCTGCCAAAGGTAAAAAACGACCTGTAGAACGAATAGTAATACTACAACCAGCATAATTTCCCTGTTGTCCAGCTCCAGCTTCAATCATAGCTTGTCTCACTTGAGCCGTATTTTCAATTGGTACAGCTGTTCTAATTTTTAAAAAATCTGAATCTTTAAGCATAAATTAAAATTTAATAATTCCTAATTTAATTTGTTCTTTAATATTTTCATCTACCCAAGAATTATTTGCAATAAAATCCAAAATATCTTGTTTATCTTGATTTTGAACAAAATAAGGTTGATAATCTAAATTTAATTTTATAGGTAATAATTCCAAAGTAGAAATAATTTTATCACTAGCTTTTTCTAAATTTAAACTTATAGTCAAACCACGCATAGTTTCTGGAGAAAAATATTGATCAAAAATAAAATTACCTAAACTATAAAAAATTAATTTATCATTGTATTTTTCAATTGGCTGAATCACATGAGGATGCGTACCAATAATCATATCTACTCCAGCATCAACAATCTGTCGAGCTTGAGTTTTTTGTAACTGTCCTGGATTAGTATTATTATATTCTATTCCCCAATGTGGCAAAGCAATTAAAAAATCTACTTGAGGACGCAAATTTTTTATTTCCTCTAAAAAATAATCAAAACCATATCCAATCAACTGATGAAAACCAACCAAACCAATCTTAATCTTATTTTTTTCTATAATTAAACTAAGTGAACTAGTAGTATTATATGGATCGCCAAAATATTTAATACCAAAATCAGTTAAATAATTATGAGTTTGAGCTAAACCCTTACGACCAAAATTATGAGTATGATTATTTCCTAAATTAACAATATTAAAATTATTTTTCAAAGGTTCTAAATAATTTGGTGAAAAAGTAAAACTTAAGTTATTAGGAGTAACAACAGATTTATTATTTGTGATAGGTCCTTCCAAATTAGCAATTCTAAAATCATATTGTAAAGTATTTGTGCTAAATAATTCAAAAGGGAAATTATAATTTCCTTGACCTACAGTTTGAGTTTTTTTATGAACATTCCGATCAAGCATAATATCGCCTACTATCCACAATGAAACTGAAGGAATAGTAATAGATTCTGCTCCTAAATTGATATTTTGTGTTTCTGGTAAAACTAAAAAATCAATCAACTTTTGATTAACTGTCTTCTTTTCTATTGGCTGATAAAAAAACCAACAAAAAATTACAACCGAAATTAATAAGCTAATTATTAAAATTATCAAAATTTTTTTATTCATAATATCTAGAACACTTTTATCTTAACTTAAAATAATTGAAAAAGCAATTAATTAATAAATAAATACTATTGTGGATAATCTACTTGTCAATTAATCAAACCTAAGGTATTATTAAATTATTAAATATGCTTTATAGTATTTCTTACAATTTGAACAAGAAAAAGTACCCGGAAGTTTTTTCCTGGTAGTTTTTCTTCCTCAAGAAAACAAAACTGCCCCCTTATAAGGGCAGTTTTTATTTTTTTATATGTTTTATATAACAAAAAAATTTAATACCAATAAAAAGATCAAGAAAACTTTTCAACAGACGGGTTAATTTTTAATATATAAAAAAATAATAAATCCCGTCAAAAACGGGATTTTGTTTTTTCAAATACTTATGGGAATGAGCAAATAAATATTGTTCATTCACTAGGTTCTTTGAAAAGATGAGGAAAATAATGTTCATTATTAAAAAACAAAAGTTCAATTCACTTGCAATTAACAACAAATTAAGGGAGGTACATCATGAATTATGTTGAACACATCATTCTGATCATTAGAACTAAGTTGGACAATCCAAACATTCTAGCCTTCAGTGGTTCAGATGGAAAAGTCTACGGCGTTCGTAAAGAAGACCTTAGTTTTCAACCCGGTTTAAAAACTAAAGGAATTGATCTTGCTCTATTCCGAAAATACACGGGTTGTCATTACATCTCCTATTGGTCACCGGTTGGTAAAGTTTCATTAGAACTTAATTCTACAGGTACTGATGGAGAAGCAATCCTAAAACTAATTCCTGTAGCAACCCTCATCTAAATCAAGAACTAAACTAAGGAGGACGGGGTGGGGGTATATTTAGCCATTAGCTATTTATACCCTTACCCCAAAAATTGGGTATAAAAAACTTCGCTTATTAAAACGAAATTTTTATTTGAGCGGAATACCAGAATCGAACTGGCGCTCTTAGCTTGGGAAGCTAATGTACTGCCACTATACTAATTCCGCTTATAAAGTCTCGATTTCTCGAGACTTTATTTTTTATTCTGAAATTGTATTTTCTTCACTATCCTCTACTTCAATAGTTATTGGTTCTGTTTGTTGAGTTTGTTTTAAAGATTCAAATGGATTGTTAATTGGTAAATTAATTTTAATTTTAGCTGTCATCAACTGATTATTCATATAAGTATAAAAATCACGCACAAAACGTCTATCATCCAATTTTACAATATGATATCCAAAAGAAGTTTCAACTAAATCATCAGCAAGTTGACCTTTTTCCATAGCAAATATTGCTTCTTCAAATTCTGGTATCATTATACCTCTAGAAAACCAACCAAGATCTCCACCTTCATCTTTGGTACTATCAACACCATATTGAGCAGCCATTTCTGCAAAATCTGCTCCATCTTTGATCTTTTGTAAAACTTCCTTAGCTTTTGTTTTAGCTTGTTCTTTTGTAGTTTTTTCATCTTCCATAAATAAAATATGGCTAGCTCTAACTTCCTCTACTGCAAACTCATCTGTATTATCCAATGTTTTTTCACTAAAAGCAGTTTGTAATTTTTGTTCTAATAAAATTGGTTTTCCTACTCTTTCTATATATTTTTCCAAAGTCCAACCATAACGATCTTGTAATTCTTTATTAGCTTCAGCTTCACTAGGAAATTGTGTTAATAAGCTATCCTTAAAATTAGTAATATCTTCATTTGTTACTTTAACACCATATTCTTTAGCAGTTTTATTGATCAATTTATTAGCCAAAAGACGACTCAAAACTTGATCAGAAATTTCTTCACTGGTTGGTACAGTTAAACCCTCTGGTGGATTGCTATAAAATTTATTTAAAGTTTTTAAATCTTCTACATAATCATTATAACTAATTTTTTCACCATTAATTTCAGCAACTGAAAGATTCAAAACCTTACTCATTCCTAAAACAAAAGAATTTTGAGAAAGATTTTTTACTGCTCTTACAGAAACAACCGTCGATATTAATAAAAAGATAACCAAAATACCTAATAAACCGAAACCAAAATATTTTAACATGTCTTTTGGTGAATCAGTTTTTGTATTAGTTTTTTTTGACTTCACCTCTTTGACCTCCTCCTTTTTTATTTTTTCTTCCATACTTTTTTAAATTAAAATTAAATTTAATAAATTAATATTTTTAAATATCTTTATGAATAAAATAATACCACCATTTAATAGGATTTTTCAAGACATTTTTCTTATCCTCAACAAAAGATTCTTCTTTTTCTGAATTATTTACATTGTTAAAAATCATTACTTGCTCACCCGGTTGTTTCATATTTAATTCTATTCTAGCTTTTTCTTCAACAAAACTATCTGAAGTAACATATTTTAAAATTTCCATTGATTCTAATTTTTTTATTTCTAAACTTTTCACTTCTTCTTTGAGTAATTCAATCTCTTGTCTAACTTTATAATCTTGGTAATAAGCTCGAGCAAAAGAAAAAGCAAAAAATACTGCAATTATTAAAGCAATTACTAAAAACCAGCGTGAAGAAAGCACACTTTTTATCTTATTTTTTTCTTTTGTTTTCATAAACAAAATTATACCACAAAAATAAAAATAAAAAAACAAGACAAACTATTCTTCATTTTCTTCTACTGATTCTAATTTAGTAATTCTTTTATTCACAATTTTTTTAATTTTATAAAGATCAGTTAATTCCAATTCATAAATTTGATCTCTAATATTCTCTGCTACATCTTCACTATAATTATGCACATATTTACTCATAAAACGATCTCTATTATCTTGAATTATTTCTTGAATCTGAATAGGAGATTTAATTTTATCTACTATGATTTCTATTTGTCCATTACCAGTCTGAATTATTACTTTACCATAACGAAAAAGTGTCCCCCAAAAACCTTTAATACTTCCAAAAATATCTTCTACTTGATCATAAGTTATTTTGGAAATTTCTTTATGAAAAAAACCTTTTTGATTGATATCCACAAGTCGATGTGTAGTAATAATAAAAATATTTCTTTGCCAAACAAAAATAATTTTGACAATTAAAAATAAACTTAAAACAATTGGTAAAATAAATAAAGTTATTCCCCACCAATCATGACGAAACAACCAAAACATGAAAAAAAATGGAGTTACTAATAAAATAAAAACTAAAAACCAATCCCAAAATAAAGTTATTCCCGCTCTTTTTATAATTTCAATTACTTTTTCTCCTTCTTTCAAAGTTATAAACTTTTCTAGATTCATAAAATATGTAAATTAAAAATTATTTTTTTAATTCCAAATATTTTTTTACTACTTCCCGATCATCCCAATCAATCATTTTACCACCTGCTAAACACATTTTTTGTTCACTTCCTTTTCCTGTTATTAAAATTAAATCTCCTATTTTTGCAATCTCTAGAGCTTTTGAAATTGCTTCCTCTCTATTCAAAATCATAAACAAATCTTCTCCTTCTTTTTTTCCAATACTTAGAGCGCCTATTTTTACACTTTTCATAATTTCTTGTGGATCTTCATCATAAGGATCTTCATTAGTAATAATAAAAATATCAGCTTTCTCTCCTACTAATTTTCCAATTGGTTCTCGTCGACTTTTATCACGACCTCCACCAGTAGAACCACACACATGAATAATTCTTTGCGGTTTTAATAAATCTACTACTTGGTAAAGTCTGTGTAAAGCAACTGGTTCAAAAGCATAATCAACAATTACTTGAAAACCAAATTTTTCTGCTTCGACAATAAATTCCAATCTACCCGGAGGCGATTTAATCTGCGTTATTGCTAATTTTATTTTTTCTTCTGAAATATTTAAACTTTTAGCCACAGCAATCACTCCGGCTAAATTTTCTGCATTATGTTCACCATATAGTGAAGCAAAAAATTGTGTGTCATTCAAAATAAACTGCAATCCATCTTTTGTAGTTTTAACATTATCTAACATATAAAATACAGAAGATGAAAGTGAAGATTTATATCCAAAAGTTATTTTTTTTTCAAAATTAAATTGTAAAAACTCTTTAGCATAATCATTATCACTATTTACTATACAAGTCTTATATCCTAAATTATTTATTTTAAGCCCTTGTTTTCTTCTACACTTGCTCACATACTCAAAAATTCCTAATTTTGCCGCTTTATAATTCTCAAAACCTCCATGTGATTCTAAATGCTCTGGATAAAGATTAGTCAAAACTATTGTGTCATAATTTATAAATCGTTGACGATATTGTAAATAACCTTCAGAAGTAGTCTCTACAATCGCAATATCACATTTTTTATTTACCATTTCTCTTAATTTTTCTTGAATAAAATATTTACCTACCATAGTCATTTTTTTGTCATTTAATTTTAATTCACCATCAATATAAAAATCAGCAGTGCTCAAACTACCCACTTTGAATCCTGTAAATTCTAAAATTTGACGCAAAAAATGAATTGAAGAAGTCTTTCCACTAGTACCAGTAATACCAATCACTAACAATTCTTCTGAAGGATGACGAAATTTAATACTCCCCCACCAAGCAAAAAATAAATGCCTTAAATTTAGGATTTTTTTAGGAATAATTTTTTTAATTATTTTTTTCATGATAATTATTTATCATCACGCAAACTTAATTCATAAACAACTACTTCCAATTTATGTAAAGCTTGTTTTGCTTGATCAAACTTTTGACGATTATAACCTGTGAGATCCATACCTACAAGTTCACCAATAATTTCTTCAGCTAATTTATAACATTCTTTTACTTTTTTAAAATTTCTTTCAGTCGCTGATTTAATAGCATAACGATAAAGTTCACCCGGAATATCACAAAGACCAGAAATAAATGCATCATCATCCACTTTTATATCTTTTATTTCATTCAATTTTTCTCCAGCATGAAATTGACTAAATAATACTGCTTCTACATATTCTTCTCGAGCAGCTTTGTATGATCCTTCTTCAAGCAGTCCTTTCACTTTCATAAATTTTTTTACCAAATTTTGTAATATTTTTTTAGATAATGCTAAATTTTCTTCTGCCACTTTTATATCATCTCGTTGAAGAGCAAAAATAGCTTTTTTAGCGTGCTGTTGAGCATCACCTGATTGTTTAATTACTTCGTGTCTTTGTTTAGCATAAGCTAACAAATTTTTTCGTACTTTTGCCAAATAATTTTTATTTAACATAAATTTATCCACTGTTTTTAAGGATTAATACTTGATTTTTTACAAGATGTAGTATATAATAATTTTGCTTTATTGTCTATGTCCAAGCTTGTTCAATATAATAAAGTTAAAATCTGATAGCTCAGCTGGTACCTACCTATCGGTAGGCAGGGAGCAACAGCCTTTTAAATTGATATTGATTAAAAAATAAAAAATTAAATAAGTATGGCCTGGTAGCTCAGCTGGTAGAGCAACAGCCTTTTAAGCTGATGGTCGCGGGTTCGAGTCCCGCCCGGGTCACAAAAATAATTTATAAACAATAAAGTATTTTTTTATTTTAATTGTCATCAATCCCATTCTTTGCTAAAATAAAAACAATGATAAAATTAAATTTTATGAATTTAATAACAAATAAAAATTATCAAGGTCTGTCTTCTGCAAAAGCAAAAGAAATAATGGAAAAATATGGACCAAACATTCGTCAAGCTAAAAAACAAAAAACTTGGTATGGAAGATTTTTTAAAATTATTAGTGAACCAATGATAATTTTAATTATAGCTATTGCTACAGTTTATTTTTTTATTGGCGACCATTTTGAAGCTTTTATAATGATCTGTTCAATAATTTCCATAATTATTATAGAATTTATTCAAGAAACTAAAACTGATAAAGCTATTAAAGTACTAGACAAAATGATGACCCAATATTGTACAGTATTCCGAGATAATCAAAGCAAACAATTAGAATCAAAATATTTAGTACCCGGAGATTTGATCTTTGTAACCGCAGGAGATAAAATTGCTGCTGATGGATTTATTCTTCGTTCATCTGGATTGCAAATTGATGAATCTATTTTAACTGGTGAAGCAATTTCTGTGACTAAATCAGAAATAATATCTGAAATAACCAATGATAATAGAGTTTTTCAAGGAACACTAGTCAATCAAGGCGAAGGTTATATAGTGGTGGAAAAAACTGGCAATAATACTGAATATGGAAAACTTGGAGATTTATTAGAAGAAATAAAAACTTTAAAAACTCCTTTACAAAAGAAAGTTCATAATTTAGTCAAGTATATTGCCATTGTAGCTTTTTTAGTGGCAGCTAGTGTAACTTTATATTTCTCTCTGCAAAGTGGTTTTACAAAAGGCTTGCTCAATGGTTTGACAATTGCTATTGCTCTTATTCCAGAAGAATTTCCTGTAGTTTTTTCTGTTTTTTTAATTATGGGCGTTTGGCGCATGACCAAACATAAAACTTTAATCCGAGAAATGACAATGGTAGAAATTCTCGGTTCGGCAACTGTTATTTGTACTGATAAAACTGGAACTCTGACTGAAGGCAAAATGACTCTCAAAAAAATTTATTTCAAAAATAAAATTCTTACTCCTAATGAAGCTAAAAAACATAAAAAAGATTTTTTAGATTTTATTCACACTTCCCTATTATCTCTTGAACAAGTTGCCATTGATCCTATTGAAATTGAAGTTCAAAGATATGCAAAAGAAATTGGCATTAATACTCAAAAATTTTTTGCTAAACATAGATTAGTTACTGATTCATCTTTTGATTCTAATACTAAATTAGTCAATCATATTTGGGAAAATAATAAAAATGAATGTTGGCAATATACAGCTGGCGCTCCTGAATCACTAATTAAATATTCTAATTTATCTAATGAAGAAAAACAAAAAATTGAAAAAGTGTTAAAAGAAAATTTTGAAAAAGGTTATAGAGTCATTGCTGTTGGTAAAAGAAAAATGATTGACTGTGATGAAATAACCTTAAATAATATTAACTTTGTTGGTTTAATTATTATGAGTGATCCACCTCGTGAAGGTGTTAAAGAAGCAATTAATCTTTGTCAAAAAGCTGGTATTAGAATTATTATGATTACTGGGGATAATAAACTTACAGCTCATTCTATTGCTGAACAAATAAATCTTAAACATAATGAAGAAATTTTATCAGGAATTGAATTAGAAAAAATGTCTCCTGCTGAGCTTTATAAATCAGTTAAACATCACGATATTTTTGCGAGAGTCCAACCAGAGCAAAAATATTTAATTGTTGAAGCTCTTCAAAAACATGGCGAAATTGTAGCTATGACTGGTGATGGAGTTAATGATACTCCAGCTCTTAAAAAAGCTAACATTGGTATTGCTATGGGAATTCGCGGAACTGAAGTTGCTCGTGCGGCTTCAGGAATGGTTCTCTTGGATGATAATTTTTCAACAATTGTAAAAGCTATTGAAGAAGGACGCAGAATTTATGATAATATTCGTCAAGCTTTTGTTTTTTTATTTTCTTTTCATATTCCTATTGTTGGCATGTCTTTATTACCTTTAGCTTTTGGACAAGATTTAATTTTCATGCCAATTCACATTATCTTTTTAGAAATGATTTGTGATCCAGCTTCTGTGCTTGGTTTTGAACGAGAAAAAGCTAAACATGATTTAATGTTAGAACCACCTCGTCCAACTACTGAGCCTTTGATCAATCCAAAACTTTGGGTTAAAATTATTGTTCAAGGTTTAGCAATTACTTTAATCAGTTTTTCTTTTTATTATTACTATGTAATTAAATTACAACAGTTTGAACATGGTAGCACTCTTGCTTTTGGATCATTAGTAATTTCTCAAATTTTAATTATTATTTTTAGTCGTGAATGGGAACAAATAAAATCTAATAAATTTCTTTTAATTATTTCATTTATAACATTAACTTTTTCATTAGCAACTATTTATCTAGCGCCGTTAAGAAAAATCTTCCATTTCACCTCTATAACTTTCCAAGAATTTTTATTAATAATATTTATACCTTTAATTATTTTTTCTATAATTAAATTAATTTCCTGGTTAATAAAAATAAATATAAAAAAAATCCAGCTCTCTAAATAAAAGGCTGGATAATTTTTAATAAAGATTATGCGCGTTTTGCTTGTAAGCAAGCACGGCAATAAACTGGTTTGTCCCCTGTTGGTTGAAATGGTAATTCAGTAATTGCGATTCCACAATCTGCGCATTTCAAATCAACTTGAAACATCTGACGAGGTCCACGATTGAAATTGCCACGATTGTTATTGCGATTATTTTGACGAAAAGCACGATTGCAATCTGCACAATATACTGGACGATCTCCTGATGGTTGAAAAGGTAATTGTGAAATATGATTGCCACATTTTGCGCAACTAAGATCTACAGCAAACATTTGTTTATCATTTTTATAAGCCATATTATAGTTTCCAATTGTTTTGGTAATTAATTTAATTAAATTTCGACCTATGGGAAACTATGTACTTATAAATTAATATTTATTTTGTCTGTTACCCAATTTAAAAAAAATTATATACTCTTCTATTAAATTTGTCAATATAAAACTTTTGTTTAAAATTATTTTATTTTTTTACCAAACCAGAAAATAATTTCAAAATATGTTCTGCTTTAGCCAAAGGCATTATTTTTTGTAAATTATTACTTAATTGTCTTTTTCTTATATCATCATCCAAAAGTTCTCGAATAGTTTTAGCTAAAAAATTACCATCAGAAGTTCTTTCATCAACCAAAATTACTGCTCCAGCTTTTTCCAAAAATTTTACATTTTCTTCTTGATGTCCGGGTTTTGGTATTAGAATTGCTGGCTTTCCCAAAGCTGCTATTTCTGTAATACTCCCAAAACCACCCCGTGAAATAACAATATCAGCTACAGCATAAGCATCTTTCATTTCATCAGTAAAAAATTGATGCACTTGATAATAATCACTAAATAATTTTACAGCGCGATTAACTAATTCTTGAGGGCGTTCTTTACCAGATAAATGAAGAACTTGTGCTTTACCTTTTAAATGTTGAATAGATTGCACAATCAATTGATTCACTCGCATAGAACCTGTTCCCCCACCAGTAGCAAATACAACTGGTATTTTTTTATCTAAATTAAACAATTCAAAACCTCTATTCTTTTCTCCTAATAAAATATCTTGACGCACTGGATTGCCTAACCAAATGGTTTTTTTCTTAGAAAAATTTTTTAAATTTATTTCCAAAGCTGTAGTAATAATAGTCGCTACTGAAGCCATCATTTTATTTGCCATACCTACTTTCACATCTTGTTGATGTACCCAAGTAGGTACTCCAAAAATCCAAGCTGCCCAATGTAGAGGTACAGAAGTAAAACCACCAGCTGAAATACAAACATCTGGTTCTTCTCGCCAAATAAAATATAAAGAATGAAAAAAAGCTCCAATAATTTTAAAAATATCAATAATATTCCAAAAAGAAATATAGCGACGAAATTTTCCTGTATTCAAAACACTAAACAAAATATTTTCTTTTTCTACTAAAATTTTTTCTGGACCATTTTTGGTACCCAACCAAACAAAACTTGTTTCAGGAAATTCTTCTTGAATAATTTGTTTAATAGCCAGAAGCGGTGTTACTGGACCTAATGTTCCTCCTCCAGAAAATACTACTTTCATAATTTAAAATTTATCTTTTTACTTGTTTACTAATATTTATTAAAATACCAAGCGCTGTCATAGCAACTACTAATGAAGTACCGCCATAACTAACAAAAGGTAATGGAATACCAGTTAATGGTACTAGTCCAACCATAGCGCCAATATTTAAAAAAGATTGAAAAACAAACCAAATAATAATTCCTGCTGATAACAATCTACCAAATTGATCTGGAGCTTTTTTGGAAATCATTAAACCACGAGAAGCTATTAAAAACAATAAAATAATAAAACCAATAACAAAGAAAAAACCTAATTCTTCAGCAATCACTGGAAAAATACTATCAGCAGCAACTTCTGGTAAATATTGAAATTTTCGTAAAGATTTACCAATTCCTCTACCAAATAAACCACCTGAACCAATAGCCAAAAAAGCTTGATTGATATGATAACTTACTCCTTGTGGATCATGTTCTGGATAAAGAAAACTCATCAATCTATTAACACGATAAGGAGCTAATAAAATCATCACAACAAATCCTGCAATACTAAATAAAATCAAACTCAATAAATATTGCCATTTTATATCAGCTACATATAAAATACCAAAAAATATTACAAACAAAATAGATAGAGTTCCTAAATCTGGTTGTAATAAAACTAAAAGTAAAGGAAAAGCTGCCCAAATTAAAACTGGTAAAAATCCTTCTTGAAAACTTTCTAATTTTTCTTTTTTTTCTACCAAAAAATAACTCATAAAAATTATTAAACCAAGTTTGGCAAATTCAGAAGGCTGAAAAGAAAACCAAGGTAAAGCTATCCAACTATGAGCCTTAGTATCAAAAGTAGAACCAATATTAGGAACAAAAACTAAAATAAGTAAAAAAATCATGCCAATAAAAATTGGCCATACCCAATTTTTCAATTTATGATAATCAAATTTAGAGAAAAAAATAAATAAAACAATTCCCGGTAACACACCTTTTATCAATTGACTTTTGATAAAATAATAAGCATCACCAAATCTTTGTTGTCCAACTGCTGAAGAAGCTGAAGTCAACATCACTAAACCAAAAACAATCAAAATACCAAAATAAGTTAATAATAAATAATCTATTCTATTTTGCTTAATCATAAATTAAACATTGAGAAAAACAAGTAGAGCTACTGCTAA
>ENA-UPSM01001155-UPSM01001155.1-activated-sludge-metagenome-genome-assembly--contig:-NODE-1155-length-35794-cov-7.795518_pt1 | contig 35794 bp, 30 predicted proteins | sample MGYA00238181_ERZ773283 | MGnify/ENA primary metagenome ERZ773283 (study PRJEB29023, sample SAMN05720199) | activated sludge metagenome | isolation source: Anaerobic digester | place: Japan...
GCGACCTTGCCGCGCAGGGCGGCCACGACGGGGACGACGCGCGCCGCCTCTTGGTCGACGGACGCCGGGTCGGACCCGGGCCGCGTCGATTCGCCGCCGACGTCGATGATCGCGGCACCGTCCGCGGCCATGGCCTCGCCCTGACGGAGAGCGGCCTCGGGATGGATGAAAAGGCCACCGTCCGAGAACGAGTCCGGGGTCACGTTGAGGACCCCCATCACGCACGGGAGATCGAGATCACGCTCCAGGAGGAGGGGATCGGTCATCAGGGCAGCCTCAACCTGCGTTGATGAGCGAGAGGACCTCGGCCCGCGTCGCGGCGTTCGTCTGGATGATGCCCCGCACCGCGCTGGTCACGGTCTTGGCTCCGGGCGTCCGCACGCCGCGCATCGACATGCAGAGGTGCTCGGCCTCGATGAGGACCAGCGCTCCGGCGGGGTCGAGGGCCGTGACGATCGCGTCGGCGATCTGGCTTGTTATGCGCTCCTGCAACTGTGGTCGCGCGGCCACGAGGCGCACCACCCTGGCGAGCTTGCTCAAGCCGGTGATGCGGCCGTGCTCACTCGGGATGTACGCCACATGGGCACGGCCGTGGAACGGCAGCAGATGATGCTCGCAGACCGAGTAGAAGTCGATGTCGCGGATGAGGACCATCTCGCGGTGATGGTCGCCGGCCATCTCGACCAGCAGACTCGACGGGTCGACGCTGTCGATCCCCGAGAAGATGTCGGCGTACATCTCGGCGACGCGACTCGGCGTCTCAACGAGCCCCGGCCGGTCGGGGTCCTCGCCGATCCCTTCGAGGATGAGGCGGACGCCCTCCTTGATCTTGTCCTGGTCCACGGAAGGAGAGGCCCGACCTCAGGTGACCTCGGGGTGGGCGGGCTTGACCGGAGGAGCGACGACCTGAGGCTGCGGGACGCGTTCCTTCTTGCCTTTGCCGCGCTGCTTCTGCTCGCGCTGCGCCGCCGCCTTGGCGTCGCGCTCGCGGAACACCTCCTCTTCGGGGACGCCGTCGAGCAGGGCCTCGAACTCGGACCGCTCGAGGGTCTCGCGCTGGACGAGGATGGTCGCGATGGCATCGAGCTGCTCGCGCCGCTCGACCAGCAGGTCCCTGGCACGCTGGTGCGCCTCTTCGATGATGCGCCGCAACTCCTCGTCGATCTGGCGCGCCACCTCTTCGGAGTAGTCGGGCTCCTGGGCGAACTCGCGCCCCAGGAACGGCAACGCCTGGTTGTGACCCAGCGTTCGCGGACCGAGCTCCTCGCTCATCCCGTAGCGCATGATCATCTCTTTGGCGATGCTCGTCGCCTTCTCGATGTCGTTGGCCGCCCCGGTCGTGATCTCGCCGAAGACGACCTCCTCGGCAGCGCGGCCGCCGAGCGTCATAGCGAGACTGTCCATGAGCTCGGACTTGGTCGTCAGGAACTTGTCTTCGGTGGGCAGCGAGATCGTGAAGCCGAGCGCCTGACCACGACTCACGACCGAGATCTTGTGCACGGGGTCGGTGTTGGGCAGGAAGTGACCGACGAGAGCGTGACCCGTCTCGTGGTAGGCGGTGATCGCCTTCTCTTTCTCGGAGATGAGCCGGCTCTTCTTCTCGGGCCCGGCGAGGACGCGCATGATGCCCTCCTCGAGCTCGGCCATGGTGATGATCCTGCTGCCATGCCGGGCGGCGAGCAGGGCCGCCTCGTTGACGAGGTTGGCCAGGTCGGCGCCGGTGAACCCGGGGGTTTGCGCGGCAAGTGCATCGAGGTCGATCTCCTTCTCGATGGGCTTGCCGCGCGTATGGACCTCGAGGATCTGGCGCCGGCCGGCGCGGTCCGGCCTGTCGACCACGACCTGACGGTCGAACCGGCCCGGCCGCAGCAGCGCCGGGTCGAGGATGTCGGGACGGTTGGTGGCGGCGATGAGGATGATGTTGTCCTTCATCTCGAAGCCGTCCATCTCGACGAGCAACTGGTTGAGGGTCTGCTCGCGCTCGTCGTGGCCGCCGCCCAGGCCGGCGCCACGATGCCGACCGACGGCGTCGATCTCGTCCACGAAGATGATGCACGGCGCGTTCTGCTTGGCCTGCTCGAACAAGTCGCGCACGCGCGAGGCGCCGACCCCGACGAACATCTCGACGAAGTCGGAACCCGAGATGCTGAAGAAGGGCACGCCCGCCTCGCCGGCGACCGCCCTGGCGAGCAGGGTCTTGCCGGTGCCCGGCGGGCCGTAGAGCAAGACCCCCTTGGGGATGCGCGCCCCGAGCTGCTGGAACTTCTTCGGGTTCTCGAGGAACTCCTTGATCTCCTGGAGCTCCTCGACGGCCTCGTCCACGCCGGCCACGTCCTTGAACGTGACTCTGGGCGAGTCGGCGCTCACCCGGCGGGCGCGGCTCTTGCCGAAGCTCATGACCTTGGAGCCACCACCTTGCATCTGGTTCATGATGAAGATCCAGAGGCCGATCATCAGGACGAGCGGCAGGATGAACGTCAGGGCGCTCGTCCACCACGGGTTGCCCGGACTTGTGGACGTGAACTTGACGCCGGAATCCTGGATGAGCTTCGTCGTCTCGTCGGTGCTCGGATACTCGACCTTGTAGGTGACGGGGTTGCCGTCCGCATCCTTCTCGGTGGTCGTCACCTGTAGGGTCTGGTCGCGTGTGTTCATGAGCACGGACTGGACCCTGCCCGCCTCGAGGTCGCTCACAAAGCTGGGCGCCGGCCCGCTGTAGCTGACCTCCGGTTTGGCGCTGTTGTCGCCCTGGATCCAGTACTCGATCGCCATCGCCACCAAGATGACGATGAGGATCGGAAAGAGGGCGCTGCGGATGAATCTGTTCACTTCAACCCTTCGCTGGTCGGTCGAGACGCCGTCACGGGCAGCCGCCGATGGGCGCATTCCAAAGCCCTGTCGCAGGGTAGCATACCCCGACAGGGCCGCAAAGAAGCCCTGCACGCGCTGAGAAAGTACGGTGACGCCCAGGCACTCTGCGCGCGCTGTGAGGCTGCGGCGACGCCCAGACGGTCTACAGGAGGGCGTCGCCCTCGCCGGCGACGGCCGCCGCCTCGGGCGTGAGGACGCCGATGAAGTCGAGGGTACGATACCGCTCGGCGTAGTCGAGCCCGTATCCTACGACGAACTCGTTGGGGATCTCGAAACCCACGTAGCGACAGTCGATCTGCGCGCGGCGACGGGCCGGTTTGGTCAGCAACGTGCACACCTCGAGTGAGGCCGGGTCGCGGGAGCGGAGGTTCTTGAGCAGGTAGTTGAGCGTGAGGCCCGAGTCGACGATGTCTTCGACGATGAGCACGTGCCGTCCCTCTATCTCGCTGTCGAGGTCCTTGAGGATGCGCACGACCCCCGACGGGTCGGTCGACGACCCGTAGCTTGACACCGCCATGAAATCCAGAGTGCAGGGTACGGTCAGGCGGCGGGCAAGATCGGCGAGGAAGAACACCGCCCCCTTGAGGACGCCCACGAGCAGGAGCTCCTTGCCCGCGTAGTCGGCCGAGATCTGGCGGGCGAGCTCGTCGACGCGTTCGCTCAACTGCTCGGCCGACACCAGGACGGTCGCGATCTCGCCGGTCACCCTTCCTCCTCGACGACATGGAGCGTGCAAGCCGTACTCTCGGACACACGGAAGGGCTGCGCAACCCTTCCCCGCCGTTCTCCTGTCCTTGTCTCATACCCTACCCAGGCGATGCAGCCGTCGATCACGAGGACGAGGGCGCGCTCGCGCGCCGCCGGCGGGACGTGGGCGGCGGCGAGAAAGCGCGCCACCGTCGTTTCGCCCTCCATGGCGAACGGCGTGAAGCGGTCGCCGCGCGCCGGGTGGCGCAACTCGAGACGCAAAGGCGGGGTGGCCAGACCGACGAAGGCCTCCAGCCGTGTCGCCGCGCTCCGCCCGGACGGCAGCTTGCTTGCGCTCCCTGTCACCGGCGTCGGCACGACGGCGCGTCCTGTCGCCGACACAGGAGGAGCGGCCGATGCCCGGCCGACCACACCGGCATCCGGCCACACGGCGCCAGGCAGAAGGCGGGCGACGAAGCGTCGCCCGCAGAAGCACGCCCGGCCCCCGACGGGCAAGATCATGGGCGAGCAGACGTGCGGCGTGCGGCGGCGGCGCAGGCGAAGCCGGCCGCCGCCGCGCACGACCTCCCATCCGCCGCGAATGCTCACGGAGCCGGCGTCGTCGCGGCGCGCGGCGAGGCGCTCCAGCGCCTCTACCTCGCGCCGCTCGACGAGGGCGTCCGCCGCGCGGCCGCGCTCGAGCAGACGCCGCAGGCAGAGCGCGCGCAGCGCCTCCGGCTCGCGCGCGAGCGCGTCAAGGTCGAGTGCGGCGAGGTCGTCCTCGCCGTCGCTCACGGCGACGCGCTCCCAGGCGGCCTCCACGGCGGCGGCGACGACCTCGCGCTCGGCCGCCGCGATCCCGGCCGCGGCCGCGAGCGTCTCGGTGACGCGCGGATTGAGGCGCGCGAGCCGCGGCAGCACTTCATGACGGACGATGTTACGCGCGTAGATAGGCGCCGCGTTGGTCACGTCCTCGCCGAACTCGATGCCGCGTGTGGCGCAGTAGGCGCGGATCTCGTCGGCGCCCAGGCAGAGCAGCGGCCGCGCGAGAGCGGCGCGCCCCGGCGCGCCCTGCTCGCGCGGCCGCATCCCTACGAGCCCTTGCGGCGAGGCGTACTTCGCCAGCCTGTACACGATGGTCTCGGCCTGGTCGTCGCGGTTGTGCGCGGCCGTCACGACCGTGCAGGCGCGCCGCGCAGCCTCCTGCCAGGCGCGCTCGTAGCGCAATTCCCGGGCGCGCGCCTGGAAGTCGGGGCCGCGCAGGCGCCCCTCCAGGGCCACGACCTCGAGGTCGATGCCGGCCGCGGCGCAGGCCCTGACGACGATCTCACGGTCGCGTGCCGAATCGGCGCCCCGCAGGCCATAGTCCACGTGCAGCGCGGCGAGCCCGAGGCCGAGGCCGAGCCGCTCATCGGCGGCGCGGACCAGGGCCAGCATGGCCATCGAATCCGCGCCGCCGGAGAGCATGAGGAGGACGCGCTCGCCGCGGCGCACCACGTCGCGCCCCGCGACGAACGCGGCCACCCGGCGCTCCATCCTCAGAACGAAAGGGTCCGCTCGCACCGTTCCACAGCCTCCGCGAGGTCGTGGATAGTAGCGACCTGCACGCCCTCGATCAGATCATTGGCGGCCAATCCTCGCGCACGGCAACACGTCGCGCAGCAGGCGACACGAACGTCCTGCTCGAGCGCGCTCCGGAGCATCCGCTCGAGCGACGCGTGTGCTTCTCCCGGCTGCTGGCCGGACCGCGCCATGTGGACGCCGTCGCCCATGAGGAACACCTCCACGGTCGAGCCCGCCGCGGCGAGCGCCTCGGCCAGCCGTAACGCATTGTAGGGGCCCTCGCTACCGTAGGGCGCCGTGTTCACCGTGAGTAGAATCGTCATCACACCTCCCGAATGATCCTGATGCCGCCGACCCACGCGGCGCCAACCTACGACGCCCTGTCGCTTCACGGCGCCGCCGACGTCGCTTGCCTTCTGCGTAGCATAGCCTTGGGCCGGAGCGGCATCATGTCGGTCCGGCCTCGAGGGCGAAACCAGAGGCCTGCTTCGAGGCGTCGGGCACCGGCATGCTCGCTCCACGCGAGACACTTGCGTGCCATGAAGAAGAAGGGCGCCCGGACGGGCGCCCTGAGGAGGCTTGGTAGCGGGGGCAGGATTCGAACCTGCGACCTTCGGGTTATGAGCCCGACGAGCTACCGGACTGCTCCACCCCGCGTCGCTTCTGGATTGCATATTCTAGACCTTTGCGCGGTCGATTGTAAAGGCGCGGAGAGGACGCCAAGGGCGCGACGGCATACAGAACGGGAGGATCCTTCCGATACACTCGCTGGACGATCATGGGCAAGACCCGGGACATCGCCACCGGCCGGCGGACGACCGCCGACCACCGTGCTCTCGCGGTGACGCTCGCCTGCGCCGCCCTCGCCACGCTACCGGGTGGCGCGCTCCTGCGCCCTGCGAGTACCGCGGCCGCGCCGCGCGAGCTCACCTTCGGCGACAAGGCCGAAGGCATCGCCGGGTTGCAGGCGGAGGCGCGGCGCATCCGCGCCGAGATCGCCGCTCTCGACCGCCGCCTGTCGGCCTCGGTCGAGGAGTACAACGACGCCCGTGCGCACCTCGACGCTCTCAACGTCGAGCTCATGGCTGCGCGACGCGACCTGGCCGCTGTGCAGACCGACCTCCGCGAGACGCAGACCGCCTATGGCCGACGGTTGGCACAGATGTACAAGGGCGGCAAGACGACCTTCATCGACATCTTGTTGAACGCCGGCGACTTCACCGGCGTGCCCCGTCAGCTCAGCTTCTACCGCCGCATCGCCACCGCCGACGCGGCGACGGTCCAGACGATGGACGACCTCGCCGCCGAGGTCGTGACGATCGCGGCCACGATCGAGGAGCGGCGCGAGCAGGCGCTCGTCCGCGAGCTCGAGCTACGCGACAGGCGGGCCCTCGTCGAAGACCAGATGGTCCAGCGTCAAGCGGTCCTTGCCAGCGTCAGCGCCCGGATCAGGAAGGAGCTCGAGCGCCAGGCCGAGCTGGCGGCGGCGACGGCCGGCGAGCTCGCCCGCCGGGCGGACGTCGTCCTCGGGACGATCGACGCCACGCCGGCCGAGCTCGCCGTCGTACGCGCCGCCATGCGCTGGCTCGGCGTCCCCTACGTTTGGGGAGGCGCGTCGCCGAGCGGCTTCGACTGCTCGGGCCTCGTCACCTACGTGTACGCACAGTTCGGTGTGCGCCTCCCGCATGGCGCCACCATGCAATCGCGCCTCGGTGACCCCGTGCCGTTGGGCCGCCTGCGTCCTGCCGACCTCGTGTTCTTCGGCAGCGCCTCCTTCTACAACCACGTCGGCATCTACGTGGGCGGCGGTCTGTTCATCGAGGCGCCGCACACCGGCGACGTCGTCAAGGTCAGCCGACTCGCCGGTCGCGGCGCCGACTTCGCTTGCCGCTACCGCATCCGCCTCCTCTGAGCCGCCGCCATGAGCGACACGCGACCTCGCGCCAAGACCAGGGTCCGGACACCGCGCCGCTGCCCCGCGCGATCGGCCTTACCGCGTCCGGGGCTGTCTTCCGCGTCGCGCACGACGTAGACTCGCGACATGAACGGCTGGGTACTGCTCGCGATCGGCCTCGCCAGCCTCGGGTTGGTCGTCGTCGCCTTCGGTTACGTCGCATACCGCGGTTATCGTTTGGGCAAGATCGGGGCGCGGCTCTCGCGTACGTACACCCCGTTGATCGCCGAGCTCACGCGCAAGACGACCGTCGCCGCAGAGCTGGCGGAGGCCGTCGGTCACACCGCCGACGGAATCACGGCGGACCTCGGCGGTCTGCAGGTCAGCCTGCGGCGCCTGCAGGTGGCTGTCGACGCCCTTCAGGCCGCGGCGGCGCCCTACCACAAGCTCAAAGACTACGTCGGAAGATGAGAGAGGCGGCGGGGCGGGCCTCCATGAGTCCCGCCCCGCCGCCTCGAACGATCTCAGCCGCCCCGAACGACCTCCGCCGGCTCAGGCGACCTCCGCCGGCTCGGCCCAGCCGCGGATGCGGTAGTAGTGGGCCACCATGGCGGCGAGCTCGCTCTGCGGCAGGTCGTAACCGTTCTCGTCCTCCATCGGCTTGTCCGTGACCCACTCGGGAAGTGTCTCGGACTCACGGCCGATCCCCCGGGCCGCATTGAAGTCGTGCGTCATCGTGACGATGCGGTTGGCGACGCGATGGAGATCCTCTTCCGTGTAGTCCGTGCCGACGGTCGCGTTCACCACCTGGGTGATGTACGGCCACGTCACGAGGTCGCGGTAGAACCGACAGTAGATCAGGCAATCCATGATCGTCAGCCGGTCCTCCCAGTCGCAGTAGACGGGCGCCTTGTCCTCCCAGGCGCGCGGGTCCGTGAGGCCCATCAGCTCCGGCTTGTACATGGTGGCCCGGAGGTGGCACGCTCCGCGCGCGGTGACGGCGAAGCCCAGGCCCATGCCCTTCATGACGCGTGGTTCGTATCCGGCCGGTTCCATGCCCTTGCAGTGCACGGCGACGCCCTTGAGCTCAGGGATCTCCTTCTCGACTCGCAGGACGCCCTCCGCCCAGACATCGCCGATGCCCTCACGGAGAGCCATCTTGCGCAGGAACTCGGCGACGCAGTCCGGATCGCCGAACTCCATCTTCTCGTCGATGAGGCCCCGGTGGGACGCCTCGATGGCGAGGGCGCAGAGGTTGCCGGCGGTGATCGTGTCGACGCCGAGACGGTCGCAGATGTCGTTCAGCCACATGATCTCGGCGAAGTCGACGATCTCACACAGGCCGCCGAACACGTAGGCCGTCTCGTACTCGGGGCCTTCGCACTCGAGGCCCTTGTGGCGACCCTCGAAGACGAAGTTGTGCTTGACGCACTTCATGACGCACGGCGGGCACACCTCGGTCCTCGTGCCGTGCTTCTCGAGCATCGTCTCGACACTGATCTTCTCGAAGCCGTCGACGGTGCCCTTGCGCCAGTACCGGGTCGGGAAGGCGTTGGCGCCGTTCATCGTGCGCACCATGTTGAGCGTGCCCCCACGCTGGTAGGCGGCCACGCCAGGGTCGTCCTTGCTGCGCTCGACCATGTCACGGACCAGGGCCTTGAAATCGTCCGGTCGCGCGACCTCGACCTTCTGGTCGCCGTGCCAGACGATGCCCTTCAGGTTCTTGCTGCCGAAGACCGCTCCCGGACCGCCGCGGCCCAATTGGTGCCAGTAGTCGTTGTTCACGCAGGCGAACCGCACGAGCTTCTCGCCGGCGGGGCCGATGACACACGCCTGCGCCCTTTTGTGCGCCGTGCGCTCGAGGATCTTGTCTTCGGTCTCGAAGGCGTCAAGCCCCCAGAGGTCCGCCGCGCTGTGGAACTCGACGCCGGCCTCGCTGATCTCGAGGTACACGGGCGCGTCCGCCTGTCCCTCGACGATCACGACCTTGAACCCGGTCTTGGCGAACTGCGGTGCGACGTTGCCGCCGGCGTAGCACTCGCCGTACCCGTTGGTCAGCGGCGAGACGTAGTAGAGGCTGTAGCGGTTGCTGCCGAGCATGGCCGTGCCAGCCATCGGCCCGGACACGAAGATGAGCTTCGCTTGGGGGCTCAGAGGGTCCACCTCCGGCCCGACCTCGTTGCGCAGGTAGTACGTGCCGATCCCTTTTGGGCCGATCAGTTCCTTGATCAGCTCGGGGGGTACCGTCTCCTGTGCCGACGTGCGCGTGGTGAGATCGATGCGCAGGAGGTCGCCCATACGCCGCTCCTTTCCTGCCGAGGCGGGGCTCCCGATCCCCGGCTCGTGGTCAAGGGCGCGCCGTCGAGCCGAAGAGCTCCAAAGACGCGCGGGCCGCGGTCGGCAGCGCCGACCGCGGCCCGATTCAAGCACATGACTGCGCGGGTGGCCAGTGGCCGCCCGGGACCCGAAAGTCCGTTCAGGCGACCACTTTGTCCAGACGCGTGTAGGCCAGGTTGTGCGTCTCGGCCACGGACGCAACGGCGAGCTTGCCGCCCTGCGTCTCGCCGGCAGCAAGACTCCACCGCGCGGCAGCAAGACTCCACGGCGAGGATATCGTCACGACCAGGCGCTAGAGACGGGTGTGGTACCGCCGCCGACCGCGTGTGGTACCGCCGCCGACGGCGCTCGAACCGGTCGAGGGACCCATGCCTCCTGTCTCGCCGGCGACATCGGGAGAACGCCCCCGGTCAGTCGCCCACGTCGACGGCCTCGAGTCCCGCGGTCAAACCCTCGATGGTGGCCTTGGCGTCGCCGAAGAGAAGGACCGCCTTGGGATCGTCGTAGAGCGGGTTGTCGACGCCCGAGTAGCCGGGCTTCTCGTCGAGGTTGCAGACGATCACGGTGCCCGCCTCGTGGGCTCTTAGGATGGGCATCCCCGAGATCGGCGTACCCTCACGCGTGATGGCCGCCGGGTTGACGACGTCGCAGGCACCGACGACGAGGACGACATCGGTATCGGCGAAGTCGTCATTGATGTCTTTCATCTCGAAGAGCTTGTCGTACTCGACCTCGGCCTCGGCGAGCAGGACATGCATGTGGCCCGGCATGCGGCCGGCCACGGGATGCACCGCGAAGCGCACCTGCTTGCCCTGCTTCTCGAGCAGACCGGCGAGGCGGGCGACCTCGGACTGGGCATGCGCCTGAGCCATTCCGTAGCCCGGGACGATGATCACCGAACGGGCGGCGCGCAGAGCATCGAGGGCGCGCCTGTGGGGATCGGCCGCGGCGACCGGGGCGGCCTCGGCGGACGAGGTGGCGGCGGCCGAGGCAGGCGCCGTTTTCGCGACTTCGGCGCCACGACCACCCCTTGCCGCCCTCTGGCCGATGAGCACGTTCATCAGGCTCCGATTCATGCTGGTGCACATCACATAGGTCAGAATGGAGCCGGACGAACAGACGGTCGCCCCAGCGGCGATGAGCAGGCGGCTCTCGATCACCACGCCCACAAACGCCGCCGCCAGACCGGCAGTGGCGTTGAGGAACGAGATGAGCACCGGCATGTCGGCGCCGCCGATGCGGATCGAGAACACGACTCCGAGGACCATGGCCGAAGCGATCACCGCGACGATGAGCGCGCTCTGGACGGCACCTGCACTGAATACCGCCCCAAGCACGAGCCCGGTGCCGACGAGAAGGATGAGGACGAGGATCGCGTTGTGCCGCCTGTACACCGTCGGCCGTTGGTCGAGGCGGTTGGCGAGCTTCCCCGCGGCGATCATGCTCCCGGCGAAGGTCGCCGAACCGACGATGAGTCCGACGTAACCCGAGATGGTAGCGGTGACTGAAAGGCCGGCGCTGTCCCGCGTGAGCTCGACGAAGGCGACGAGGAAAGCGGCCACCCCGCCCATTCCGTGCTGAAAGGCGACGAGCGCCGGGATCTGGATCATGCTGACACGTGCAGCGACCAGCCAGCCGACCATGGCGCCCGCAGCGAGCGATGGAATCACGACCGCCGGCAGGTTCAGACCTTCCCGGATGAACACGACGGCGAGCGCCAGCGCCAACGCCAGCGCCGCGACGTAGTTGCCGCGGCGAGCGCCCCGCGGCGAGCGGAACTGCGCGATCCCGACGATCAGGATCGCGATGATCGCCAGCTCGACCAGCAGGTTCTTCCAGTCTCCCATGTCGCCTCGCAATATCGCCGGTTTCGTCGGTCGCCCACGGGACTTCGCAGCCGGCTGCGAGCAGCTGGCATCGAAATCCGTCTGTCACGGTCGAGTCAGCGCTTGAACATCTTGAGCATGCGAGCCGTGACGGCGAAGCCTCCGACGAGGTTGAACGCCGCGGCGACGAGCGCTACCGCCCCGAGCACTCGCTCGAGCGTCGTGGTGGGCAGAGCGAACACCAAGAGCGCGCCGACTATCGTCACCGCAGAGATCGCGTTGGTCATGGACATGAGCGGCGTATGGAGCCGCTGCGGCACCTTCGAGATGAGCACGTACCCGATCAAGAAAGACGCCACGAAGACGACGGCCATGAGAACGAGATCGCTCACCGGGTCACCCCCTGGCCTCGGCGGCCGCTCACGCTCACGACTCGACACCCATCGCAGCCAGCGTCCCCCGGTGGACGATCTTGCCGTTCCGAGTGACCAGGGTGCTTTGGACGATCTCGTCGTCCCAATCCGGCGTGCCAATGCCCTTCTTGAACAGGTTCTTCACGTACTCGAGCATGTTCTTGCTGTAGAGCCAACTGGCCACGACGGGCATGGAACCCGGGATGTTGGCGACCGCCGAGACGAGAACGTCATCCACGTAGACCTCCTCGTTCGGTACGGTCGCCGCGCAGTTGCCGCCCTGGTCCACGGCGACGTCGACGATGACCGAGCCGGGTTGCATGGAGGCGACCATCTCCTTCGTGACGAGAACCGGCGCGACTTCGCCCGGAACGAGAGCGCTGAGGATGACGATATGCGACTCCGCGATGACCGGCTTCAAGGCCTCGCGCTCCCTCTCGAGCCACTCCGGCGGCAGCGCTCGAGCGTAACCACCGGGCCCCAGCGCAACGTCTTCTGGCACTTCGAACCCGACGACCTTCGCGCCGAGACTGTCGGCCTCGGTGCGAGCGGCCTCACGGATGTCGAAGGCTTTCACGACAGCCCCCAGCCGCCGCGCGGTGGCGACGGCCTGGAGGCCGACCACACCGGCGCCGACGCAGAGGCACGTCTTCGGCCTCGTGGCGCCGATAGCCGTACCGATCATGGGAATGAACTCGGGAAGGTGATATGCCGCCACGATGACGGACTTGTATCCGGTGACCGTGGACATCGAGGTCAGAGCATCCATCGACTGAGCTCGCGATATGCGCGGGATCGCGTCCATCGTGAACGATGTGACGTCACGGTCGCGGAGCACACGGACGATCTCGTGATTGGAGGGGTTCGCCGGATGGAGGAAGGTGATGAGCATCTTGCCCTCGCCGATCAGCTCCGCCTCGTTCTTGCCGAGTCTGCGGTTGTACTCCGGCTGCTTGACCTTGAGGATGACGTCCGCTCGCGCGAAGAGATCAGCGACATCGGCGACGATCTCTGCGCCGGCGGATGCATAGTCATCGTCCGACTGGAACACTCCGCTTCCTGCCGAGGACTCGACCAGCACGGTGAAACCCATCTTGACGTACTCGGCGACCTCCGATGGCAGCGCCGCTACACGCCCTTCATGTTCGAGGATCTCCTTGGGGATTCCGATGATCATTGGTCCTCCTCATCGACAAGCGTGCGTCTGACGCGGTGTTCTTACGACTTGACAGTTCAGCATCAAGACGGTCTGACGATTGCTCGAATAGTAACATTCCTTCTTGGCTGATGTACAAGCTGCCAACATGCGTCTCGCTTCCCGCCGCCTTCATTCCGAAGGCGTCCCCATCCAGGTGCGGCGCATCGGACTGGGTAGCAGCGTCCAGCGATCCCGGGACTTCATCACGACGAACATCTCGCTCGAGTTGATGCCTCCCACCTCCCGCAGTGACAAGTTGAGGAAGTCGTACAAACCGCGGACCCCGTCCTCGGTCGCGATCTCGGCCAAGATGTCGTAGCGTCCGGTCACGACCGCTGCCCAGGTGACAGCGGGCAGCGCGCCGATCTGCTCGAGCTTCTCGTCAAGGCGGTGCTTGTCCACCGTAAGGCCGACGACCGCCGTCGTCAGCCCGCTCATCTTGAAGACGTCGACCAGCCCGGCGATGCGCAGGATGCCGTCACCGGTCAGCCGTTTCAGGCGTGCGGTCACGGTTGGACGCGACATCCCGGCGTGCTGAGCGACTTGGGCAAGTGGTGCACGGCCGTCCTCGCCGAGCAAGGCGATCAGCCTCTTGTCCTGTGCGTCAAGCGGTTGCGACACGTCGCCTCCCCATCGAAAGGGCAGAACGGGCGGTCACCTACCAGTGACCCGCTCCCGTATAGTAATGGTCGAGATTCTAGCGAAGCAGACAGGATCGAGCATGCGTGGTCGACCATGCGGTCGCGGCGAGGCCCGCGGCTACGCCCCCGGGCCTCGCCGCGCAGATCGAAAGAACGCCCGTCAGCACGCGGCCGCACCGAGACTTGACTCCGGCAGAGGCCGATCTTCAGGACCGTCCGCCTTTGCGAAGCGCTCATGAAGCTGGTCGGCACACGTACCCTCGTCATCGGAGGCGCCCGCCACCTCAGTCGCCTGCTCGCCGCCGACCTCGCGAACGCCGGTGCTCGCGTGGCCCTCACATCGCGCGACGGAACAGCCGCGACACGCGTCGCGGAATCCCTCGGCGGCCCTCCGCGCGCCATCGGACTGTCTGCAGACACCGGGACGGCGACCGGAGCCCGCGAGGCCGTAGCTGCTGCGCGACGTGCTCTCTCCGGACTGGACGCGCTCGTCTACGCGGCCAGCGGACCGTTCATGCCGACGCCGCCGGACCAGATCGACGAGGCTGCGTGGGATCTCTCGTTCAACGTCATCGCGCGAGGGTTCTTCTTCGCGGCCTGTGCCGCCCGCAACGTCATGATCGAGCCGGCCGCCCGCAACGGTGAGACGCCGGTCTCTTCAGAGCACAGCCGCTCGCCGATCTCTCGCGGGACGATCGTCGCCATCACCGACTACCTGGGATCGCAGCCGTGCGCCGCCTTCGCGGCGCACGGCGCCGCGAAGGCGGCGCAGATCCACCTCGTGAAGGAACTCGCCCGGGCTTGGGCCGCCGACGGCGTCCGCGTCTGCGGGGTGGCTCCGGGCCCGGTCGATCTCGACGACGACGACCACCGCGCAGCCACCCTCCGAGCAGCTGCAAAGACTAGCGAAGGACGGCTCGTGACGCCGGGCGAGATCTGCGCCGCCGTGCGACTCTGCCTCGAGGACGAGGGCATGACGGGCGTCAACGTGGTCGTCGACGGCGGGGCGCTCCTGACGTCGTGATCGGCGAGAGGAGGGCGGGCGGCCACCCTCGGCTCGGACGGCCACCTTCGAACCTCGCGCCCGAGCCGCCTTCAGCCCCCGCTCCCCGTCAGGCCTCACGCCATGTCAGCTCTCGCGCCCGCCCTTTGGCTTTCGTGGCTGCTCGATAAGCTCGCGGGCCTTGAGCGCGAGCCAGAACTCCATCCGGTCCTGGGCGACGTCAAGGTCCCTCCCGGTGATCTCCTCGACGCGCTTCATGCGGTAGCGCAGGGTGTGACGGTGGACGTACAGCTTCTCGGCGGCATCGCCCCAGTGACCGTTCGCCTCGAGGAAGCACGCCAGACTCTTGACGAGGTCGCTCGAGTTCTGCTCGTCGTACTCGCGGAGCTTACCCAACACGCTGTCGCAGAAGACCTCGAGCGACAGGGTGTCCTGGAGCCCGAGGAGCAGACCGTACGACCCGAGGTCGTCGAAGCTGGCAAGAACGCCGCGCCCGCCCTTGAGCTTGCGGATCTTGATCGCGTAGAGCGATTCGTAGTAGCTCTGGCGCAGATCGACGAGCGAGCGGTGGGGGCGTCCGATGCCGATCGAGACCGTGATCTCGGGCAGCATCGTGTCGATGGCCTCCTTGAGCTCGCCGGCCATGGCCAGCACCTTGTGGCCATCGCCCTTGCCCGGCTGGACGAGGATCATGACCGAGTCGCTGCGCGACGCGCTGATGAACGGCATGTCGCGTCGCGCCATGAACTCGTCGACCGCCCAGTGCAGACGCTCCTTGACGTCCTGGACGACCGCGTCCTCGTGCTCGGACGGGCCGTCGCCCAACGTTTTGAAGCCGTCGATGTCGACGAGCACGATGAGGTGCTCCGCATCCGGGTCGAGGCCGAAGAAGGCGAGGCGCCGGGCGATCTCCTCCTCGTAGAGGTCACTGGCGATGAGCTCGTCGAAGAAGTCGCCGGCGAGCCGCTTCTCGGTCTCGTCGACGGCCTTCTTCTTGACGAGCTCGAGCGCCGTCACGGTCACGACGTGGTGCAGGATGATGCGGTCGTAGTCCGAGAAGTCGCCGGAGTCCTTGACGACGGCGAGGAAGGCGCCGATCCGGTGCGAGGCGACGACCGGATACACCTGGACGCCCGAGCCGACACCCTCGATGCCGAGAGCGAAGTCCTGACGGTTGGCCCGCCGGTCGGAGATGTTGCGCCACAGGTCGGCGATGAGTTCGGCGCCGAGGCGCCGCCGGTACGACGCCTCGCAGAGCACGACGCCGTGGAAGTCGAACAACACGGCGGAGCAGCCGACCAGGGCCGAAAGGGTCGAGAGGATGGCCTCGAGCCCCTTCTCTTCGAGCACGATCTTGGTCAGTTTCTCGTGCACGGCCAGACTGCGCTGCAGAAGCGAGTACTGCTCGTTGACGATTTTTGAGGCGACGGCTTCGGTGATGGCGATGAACGGGACGTGGTACGGCACCTCGAAAAGGGGGAAGCTGTACTCGTCGGCCACCCTGACCAGGCATTCCGGCACCTTGTCGAAGGTGAACCCGGTCCCGAAGCCGAGACCGGAGAGGTTGTGGTCGATCAGCACTTTGAGCTGCTCGACCTGTCTCTCCTCCGGGCCCTGGAAGCCATACCCCGTTGTCAACAGGAGCTCGCCGCCCCTCAGCCAGCGCGTGGGATCGGGCACCTCGGTGATGTGGACCCAGCGCACCGGGTTGCTCACCGACTTCGCTCCGGCGAGCAGTTTGAGGTCGAGATCGGCGATGTCGAGGATGTCCTGGACCGTGATCACTGCTTCCGTCCCTCCAGGGCTCCGGCCGCGGTCAGATGCGTTTCACGACCTCGCCCATGAGGTCTTTCTCGGCCATGCCCGTCTTGACATCGGTGATGAGCGAAGCACTGTCCTTCCAGCAGGCCACTTTGACCTTCTCGTCCTCGGCCCACTCTTCACGCTCGGTGTGGTACAGATTCTGGAACAGGATCTGGGCCAAGTGCTTGCCCTCGATGTCGACGATGAACTGGGTGACCGACCCGATGTACACGATCGCCTTGATGACGCCGTCGAAGACGTTCTCGCGGTCCGAGATCGCCGCGGCCTTCTCGACGGGGGCGATGGCGAACTTCTCGGGACGGATGACGACGCCGACCTTGTCGCCCGCCTTGATGTCCTTGCCGTGCGCCGACACGAGGACGCCGAGACCCTTGTCGGTGCGGCACTCGGCAACGCCGCCTTCGACCCTGGTCACGTCCGACAGGTAGATGTTCGACACCCCGATGAAGTTGGCGACGAAGGCGGACTGTGGATTCTCGTAGATCTCCGCCGGCGTCCCGACTTGCTCGACCACGCCCTGGCTCATGACGGCCAGGCGGTCGCTCATGGTCAGCGCCTCTTCCTGGTCGTGGGTCACGTAGATGAAGGTGATGCCGACGTCACTTTGCAGCTTCTTCAACTCGAGCTGCATCGCCTTGCGCAACTTCGCGTCGAGAGCGCCCAGCGGTTCGTCGAGAAGGAGCACGGTCGGGCGGTTCACCAGCGCTCGCGCCAGGGCGACGCGCTGCTGCTGGCCGCCGGAGAGCTGCACAGGCTTGCGGTCCTTCATGGACTCCATTTCGACCATGGCGATGGCCTCGCCGACGCGCTGTTCGATCTCCTTCTTGTCCACATGCTTGCGCTTGAGGCCGAAGGCTACGTTCTCCCACACGCTGAGATGCGGGAAAAGGGCGTAGCTCTGAAAGACGGTGTTCACGGGGCGCTTGTACGGCGGCACGCCGGCCACAGGCGTGTTGGCGAGGTAGATCTCGCCCTCGGTCGGCTCCTCGAAGCCGGCTACCATGCGCAGGGTGGTCGTCTTGCCGCACCCCGACGGGCCGAGCATGGAGAAGAACTCGCCCTTCTTGATCTTGAGGTCCATGTCCTTGACGGCGACGAAGTCGCCGAACCGTTTGGTGACGTGCTCCATCTCGATGTCGTACACGTTCGGGTCTACCGCCATAGCTCTTCTCCTGCCTTTCTCGAGTCGGGGTGTCTGCGGCCCCACGCTCCTCACGCAGGACCCAGCGATTCTACAGGATGTCCAAAGGCGTGGGAACAGACCCGCGGCGCAAGCAAACGGCGCCGGCGGGGCCACAGCCCCGCCGGCGCCGTCTCGAAGCGCCGCGGCGGCACACGCCGCACGCGGGAGCGCCGCCCGGGTGTCAGGCCTCCTCGACGTGACCGCCACGGCCGTGCAAGAGCAGCCAGGCGACCAGCGCGATGACGACGGCGATCACGACGACCACGACGATCGCCGTCGTCGCGCTGGAGCCGCCGGCCTCCTCCGCGGCCTTCGGCTTCAGGTTCAGATAGCTGTCGATGGCGTAGTTCGTGTAGAAGACGCCGCCGTCCATGAACGGCGTCCATCCCTCCCAGCGGTCGGTGTTGACGACTTCGAGCGTCGACGGATAGTCGACCACGATCTCCGGTGACTCCACGTACATGATCTGCTGCATGCGATGGATCATGTCGAGGCGAGCGGCGGGGTCCATCTCGCCGTACTGTTCCTTGGCGAGGCGATCGAACTCCGCGTTGCTCCAGCAGGGGTCGTTCCACCACTCGATCTGGTCGGTCGTGAAGCTCGACAACGTGTCCCCGGGGTCCGCGTACCCCCAGAAGTCCCAGATGTACATGTCGTAGTCCGGCGCGTAGGCGCAGTCGGCGTCGTAGTTGTATAGCTTGTCCGAGATGGCGCCGTCGTCCATGACCTGGAACTCGATCTTGAGGCCGATGTCCGAGAACCACCCGGCGATGAGCTTGCCCATGTTCTGGCTCGAGAGCGACTCGCTGCGCGCCCAGAGGCGAAGCTTGATGGGCTTGCCCTTGGACTCCCTGACGCCGTCGCCGTCGGAATCGGTGTAGCCCGCCTCGTCCAACAACTGCCTGGCCTTGTCGAGGTCGAACCCGTAAGTCTCGTCGGCAGTCGGCTCGTAGTGGGCGTCCCAGTCGGCCGGGAACTCGTCTGGCGGGATGACGGTCGTCCCCGGCACCGCAAGACCGCTCCAAGCGATGTCGACGCACTTCTGCTTGTCGACGGCCCAGTTCAGCGCCTGGCGGAACTTCACGTCGCGCAGCACCGGGTCGCCCAGCGACTGGGGTTCGCTATAGCAGTTGAACGACAGGTACTCCCACAGGAATATGTTGTAGGCGACGGCGTCGAAGCCCTCCAGGTCACCGAACGTCTTGAACTGCGCCGTCGGGATGTCGACGGCCCCGTCGAGGACGCCCGACCTGACCTCCTGAGCCATCGTGTCGGAGTTCGTGTAATACTGGAAGTAGATCTCGTCGATGGTCGGTTCGGGTCCCCAGTAGCCCGGGTTCTTGACCATCTTGACGTAGTTGCCCTTCTTCCACTCCGCACACTGGAACGGGCCCGAGCCGACGATGGGGTACTCCATGCGGTACTTCTCGACGTTCTTGAGCTTGCCCCAGATGTGCTCCGGCAGGACGTAGACCCAAAGCCGCTCCATGTTCGCCTTGGGCTGCGAGCAGACCATCTCGACCGTGGTATCGTCGATCGCCCGCACGTGGTCGATGTTCTTCGTATAGGTGGAGTAGGCCGTCAGGTCGTTGTCGATGATGACGTTGTAGCTGAAGGCCACGTCACTCGCGGTGAGGGGCGTGCCGTCCTGCCACTTGACGCCCTCGCGGATCTTGAACGTCCACGTGAGGCCGTCGTCCGACACCTCCCAGCTCTCGGCGATCCTCCCCTCCGGGGACCCGTCCTCGGCCGCGTAGCCGATCAGCATGTCGTAGTTGAGCGCCCAGACCTCGTACGAGGATCCCTCGTACCCGACGAACGGGTTGAGGTTGTCGGGCTCGTTCGTCCAACCCAGCTTGAGTACGACCTTGCTCTCGCCTGGCGACGGGCTCTCGTCGGCGGCCAACGCCATGCCGATGCCGGCGACGAGGCCGACGAACAGGACGGACGCGCACACGAGGACGAACAGCCGTCCGCGCTCGCGAGCGATCCCTGACCACCTCATGAAATCCACCCCCCTGACCGCTGCCCTTCTGGCGCACCTGCCTCGCGAGGAGACGCGCGCGGCTCATGCTGGCCGCACACATCTCATTCTGGCAAGGGGCCACGATCTTGCCTAGGTCACGTTTCTGACCAAGGTTGGCGGCGAGCGCTCCCGAGAACCTCACCATTCTTCTGCTCCTGGAGGCGACCCGAAGAGAGCGGACTTGTCACTCGGCATCTTGTCGAGCGGGGCGCGCCCCGCTCAGCGCCCGTGGTGGCGCAGGACGCGGCCGGGCAGTTCCCCGGTGTGGCGGCCCTCGTCGATGACGACGACCCCGTTCACGAGCACGAGATCCATGCCCTCCGCGTATGCGTGTGGGATGTTGACGAACGGATAGCTGTGCGGGTACGGGTTCGTGGCGCGGTCGCGCAGGCGCTCGAGGTCGAACACGAGCACGTCCGCCGCCAACCCCGGGCGCAGGGCGCCGCGATCGGTCAGGCCGAAGCGCTGCGCCGGGAAGGACGTCATCTTGCGGACGGCCTCCTCGAGGCGCAGGACCGGCTCGTCACGCACGTAGCGCTCGAGGATGCCCGGGTACTCGCCGTAGCTGCATGGCCAGTACAGAGCAGGGTCGTCGAGCCCTTCGGCGGGCGGCATGACGAAGCCGTCGGAACAGACCATGGTGAGCGGGTGCGTGAGGACACGGCGTATCTCAGCCTCGTCGATGTAGTCGAAGATGCCGACGACCCGGTCGTCTTCCTCGACGATCAGGTCTAGGAACGTGTCGAACGGGTCGGCGCCGCGGACGGCGGCGATCTTCGCGACCGTCTGCCCGCGGAGGTGCGGCTGGTTCGGCGCGTAGAGGACGACGATACGGTCGAAGCGGCCGTGTTTCACGAGTCCGGCGTACCCTGCGCCGGGCGGGGTGTCGCTCTCCACAGCCCGGCGCACGTTGGGACGCTGCTCCGGGTCCGCAAGCAGCGCCATGAGGCGCTCGTGGGGAAGACCGAGGAACGTCTGGGGAAGAGCGCGCGACAGGCGCGGCGCGAGGTCCGTGTGACTGTCGTTGTCGACCGTCACATCCTGTCCCGCGCGCCGGGCTTCCTCGACCAGCTCCAGGTTCGCCTTGGCCTCCGGGCCCGCCCCCCACTTCGGAGCGTTGTGCGAGACCTCCACCGGCACACCCGCGGCGCGGCCGATCGCGATCGCCTCGCGGACGGCGTCGAGGATCGTCTCACGCTCGCCGCGGATGTGCGACGTGTAGATGCCATGGTACTTCGCCACGACCTCACAGAGGGCGACGATCTCGTCCGTCGCGGCGAAGCACCCCGGAGGGTAGACGAGGCCGGTCGAGAGTCCATGGGCGCCGGCGCGCATGCTTCGCTCGAGCAAGCGACACATCACGGCGATCTCCCGCGACGTGGCCCGCCGTTCGGCGTTGCCCATCGCCGCGATGCGCAAGGCGCCATGGCCGACGAGCGGGGCGATGTTGATGGCCGTCCCCCGGGCCTCGACCGCCCGCAGGTACTGCGCGAAGCTCCGCCACGACCAGTCGACGTCGACCGACCAGTAGTACTCCCACTCGGCGCGGGCCTCGGCGCGGAAGCGGTCCGTCACCGGGGCCGCGCCCATGCCGCAGTTTCCCGTCACATGCGTCGTGACGCCCTGGAACACCGCGGACTCTGCCCGCGGGTAGGCGATGATCGAGATGTCGGAATGTGTATGCGGGTCGACGAACCCCGGCGTCACGTAGCGGTCGCCAGCATCGATGATGCGCCGGCCGCGAAGGGTCCCCGGCGGCGCCACGGCGGCGACGCGACGACCACGGATACCGAGGTCTCCTCGGTACCAGGGGTTCCCGCACCCGTCCACGATCCTGCCGTCGGCGACGACGATGTCGAAGACGGCCACGCCGGCTCACCCCCTCACAGCGAGAACGTCTGGTACTGGTTCTCGCACGGCGGTCCGGCGCATGCGTACAACACCCGCTCGTCGAGATCACAGACCATGCTGCCCACGGTCATCCCCTGCGCGGCGGCAGCGACGCTCTCGTCAGCATGGCCACAGATCGCGTACTCCGCCGAGGGATCATGACAGCGCAGGACGCGGCTGACGAGCGCGACGGGGTCGTCGCCGCGCGAGACCCCCTCGGTGAGAAGACGCTCGGCCGTCTCGAGCCGGACCCGCGATTCTTCGTGACGCGTCCCCTCGAACGGGGCCATGAGCGGCGACGTGAAGTGGTTGGTATGCGCCATGGTCCCGGCGTCGGAACGGTCGATGAACGCATAGGCGGTAGCCGACGTCTCGACGTCCCACAGCCTGCTCCCGAGATCGGCGAGGAAGTGGTTCGTCCCCCGCGCCCGTGCGGCAAGCAGGCCGCGAGCACGCGCCTCCTCGAGCGTCGGGGCCTCGATCGACCAGCGGCGCACGAACGCGTTCGGCACGCCGACCCGGTTGTCGGATGAGTAGACTGAGTTGCTCACGTTGGCCACGCCGTGAGAGTTCATGCCGAGCATCAGCAGGTAGGGCGCCCCGGCGATGCCCATGATGCGCGTGCCGTCCGGGACAGTCAGATCGAACAGGACGTTGTTCTCGGCGTCGATCACGTACCAGTCCATGTTGTGGCCGACGACATGTCGACCGCGGGCGGCGACCGCCACTGCAGTGCAATGGTCGCCGCCCACCGGCTCCGTCGCAGTGAACTCCTCGGCGCAGTTCAGCACCATCAGCTTGGTGAAGGGCACGCCAGACCCTTCGGCCAGGCCGCGGAGCTCGTCCACGTACTGCGGGAGCCAGCGCTCGGCGCACGTGGCGTAGGCGTGCGCCTGCTCTTCGGCCGCAGCGAAGGTCAGCCGTCCGCACGTCATCGCCTCGAACCCGCCGGCGAAGAAGTCGACAGAGGCCCGCACCTGCTCACGCGCCGCCTCGCCGACCGCCCGGCCCAGCTCCCGGTACGTACCGCGCGCCTGGACGTGGATGAAAGGGATCGCCATCGGCTTGCGGGTCAAACGTCGAGCAGGCGACGAGGGTCCGGCCACTCGTCGACGCCGGCCTCCCGCGCCGCACGCTCGATGATCGTGCAGAGGCTGCCCAGTACGTCGTCGGGCAGCCCGACGGGGGGACCTGCGATGACCTCCGCCACCTTCTCCTCGGCGAGGTCGAGTACGCCATGACGGTCGGCGGCGAGCCACTCGCTCAAGCCGCCGCGATAACCCACGAGAGGGGTCACGCAATCGCTGCGAAGGTAGCGACGCGTGTGTCTGGTGCCGAGGAAACCGCGGCCCGAAAGGACGCCGTCGACCATGGCGTCGACGTCGAGGGCGTCGGCGTCCCATGGCCGCGGCGTCAGGGCGTACATCGCGTTGTTCAGGATCTCGTCGTCGATCAGGACGACCTCGAGGCAGCTGCCCACGCCGGCCTGTATCTCGCCGATCCCGGAGAGCAGCCGCGGCCGGCCAGCCAAGCCGAGAAGGGCGTTCACGGCGCGCTCGTACCCGAACTGGGCGTCGACGACCTTGCTGTCGGTGGAGGGTCCGTAGCAGTCGCACGCCAGGCCATAGCGCCTCGCCAGCAGGATGGCGGCGAGTGACGCGACACCTGTCTCGGGAGTGCCGGAGACCACGACGCCGCTGCGTGGGTCCACGGCGCTCAGTCGCGGCCCATAGTAGACGGGGGTGCCCGGTGCGACCGCTTCCGTAAGGACGATCCCGGCGAGGACTTCGGCGTTCTGTTGTGCCACGGCCGCGGACACGGAGGCGGGAGCCGTCGTCCCGGCGGCGGGACAAGGGAGGATCTCGATGGCCGCCCCACCCCGACGCGCCTGCGCGACGAGGGCGTCGGTGACCTCCCTCCCGAGGGTCAGCGGACTGACCGGCGAGAACGCGAGGTCGACGGGGTACGTCCTCTCCGTACCGTCCGCGCCCGTGACCACGGTGGCCATCTGCGTCAGGTAGTGCGCCTGGAAGGCGTGGGAGATGCCCGGCCCCCCGATCGCCTTGTCGGTCTCCCACGCGAGGACGACGTACGAGTACAGCGGCTCGAGCAGACTGGGCACGTCGTCCGGTTGCCACAGCGACGTCACCTGATGCTGGTTCTCGAGGTGGTGCATGACGCGCGACGCGAGGACCTGATCGCGCATCGTCGCGCGCCGGCCGGCGCCCGTACGCGGATCGATCACGTCCCGGGCGCCGCCCAGGTTGTGCACATAGGTCTGCGCCGGCTCAGCGTCCATGACAAGCGACTTCTCGCCGTCGCGCGCCGCGAGGACGAAACGCTCCGGACACCGCGCCAGCGCCTCCTTGACCACGGCCTCGGGGACCAGGACACGATCGCCGGCGGCAGTACAACCGGCCGCCAGCATCATCTCGGTCGCGGTCGGCGACTCGACGCGTACCCCGGCGCGGGAGAGCAACGCGAGCGACGCGACGTGGATCGCCTCGACGGCGTCGTCCGGCCAGATGTCGACGGGGCACGTCACCGGGCCCTGTCCAGGTCTGGCGATCTCTCCGGGCATCGGCGGCAACGACTACTCATGTGAGCCTGATGCAGGCGGCGTAGTGCGTGCCGCCGATGTGGACGTCTGTGGGCTCGATCTCGCTGCAGGCGTCGATCGCCTCGGGACAGCGCGGGTGGAAGCGACAGCCCGAGGGCAGGTCGACGGGGTTCGGGGTCTCGCCGCTGAGGATCACGTGCTCGTGCTTGGCCAGCGGGTCAGGAACGGGGATGACGCTGATGAGTGCCTTCGTGTACGGATGCTTCGGGTTCGAGACGACCTCCTCGGTGTCGCCGATCTCGACGATCCGCCCGAGGTACATCACGGCGATGCGGTCACTGATCACCCAGGCGAGGGAGAGGTCGTGGGTGATGAAGACGTAGGTGACCCCGAGCTTCTCCTTCTGCTCGACCATGAGCTTGAGGATGTCGTTGCGGATCGAGACGTCGAGGCTCGCGACCGGCTCGTCGGCGACGATCACGTCGGGGTCGAGCACCGTGGCGCCGGCGATGCAGACCCGCTGCCGCTGCCCGCCGGAGAGCTCATGCGGGTAGCGGTAGAGGTACTCCTCCGCCGGCCGCAGACCCGCCTCGTTGATCGCCCTGACGACGCGCTCCTCCTTCTCGCGCTCGGTCGCCACAAGGCCGTTGACCTCGAGCGGTTCGGCGACGATGTCGAAGATCGTCTGCTTGGGGTTGATCGAGTTGTAGGGGTCCTGGAAGATGATCTGTGCCTTCTTGCGGTACTCCCGCAGCGTCTTCTGGCTGAAGCGCTCGACGGGCAGCTCCTTGTAGTAGATGTGGCCCCCCGTCGCGTCCTCGAGACGCAGCATGGCGCGGCCGGTCGTCGTCTTGCCGCAGCCCGACTCGCCGACCAGGGCGAGGATCTCGCCCTGGCGCACGTCGAACGAGACGTGGTCGACGGCCTTGACGTACTTCTTCTCGGGAGCGACCAGCGACTTGACGAAGCTCTGGTGGATCGGGAAGTAGACCTCGAGGTCTCTGATCTTGAAGAGCACGCCGTCGGTGACGTCGGCCGTGGCGAGGTCCTCGGTCGAGACGCGCCCGCCGGTGTAGGTGGAGCCGGGCTCGGTGGGCGCGCGCCGGTCGAGCGGGCCGCCGCTCACCGGGACCTGTCTGTCGGCGGACGGCGCCGGAGCCGTGAGCTGCTCGTCGCCGGCCATCGTCACGTCGCCTCCTTGAACAGGTGACAGCTCACGAAGTGGCCCGGCGTGACCTCGACCGCAGCCGGGTCGACCTCGTCGCAGCCGGCGATGCGCTCGTCACAGCGCGGCGCGAAACGGCAGCCCGGCGGCGGCTCGAGCAGGTTGGGCGGGTCGCCCTTGATCGAGGAGACCATCTCGCGCCTCTCGTGGATGTTCGGGAACGCCCGGATGAGCTGCCGCGTGTAGGGGTGCCGCGCGTCGCGGAAGAGGTGCTCCGTGGTCCCCGACTCGACGACACGACCGGCGTACATGATGACGCCCTTGTCGCAGGTCTCGGCCATCACCGAGAGGTCGTGGCTGATGAGGATGAACGAGAGATCGAGCTCGCGGCGCAGACGGGCGATGAGGTCGAGGATCTGCGCCTGCACCATGACGTCAAGGGCGGTCGTCGGTTCATCGCCGATCACGAGCTTGGGGTTGCAGGCAAGGGCCATGGCGATCATCGCCCGCTGGCGCATGCCGCCGGAGAGCTGGTGCGGGTAGTCCATGACGCGCTTCGGATTGATGCCGACGAGCTCGAAGAGCTCGCGCGCCCGATCGAGGGCCTTGGCCTCGGAAAGACCCTCGTGCAGCATGATCGGCTCGGCGACCTGCTTGCCCGTCTCCTGCACGGGGTTGAGGGCGTTCATCGCCCCCTGGAAGATCATCGAGATCTCCTTCCAGCGGATCTTCGACATGCCGTACTCGGTACGCTTCGTGAGGTTGCGGCCGTCGAAGAGGATGTCGCCAGAGACGATGCGCCCGTTCTCGGGCAGGAGCTTGAGGATGGAGAGCGCCGCCGTCGTCTTGCCACAGCCCGACTCACCGGCCAAGCCGAGACTCTCGCCCTTCTCGATCGTGAAACTCACGTCCTCTACCGCATGCACCCAGCCCTGGGAGAGCTTGAAGTAGGTGCAGAGGCCACGGACCTCGAGGAGGCCCTTGTGCTCGATGCGTTCCTCAGTCTTGGCAGGAGCCGGCGTCGCGGTAGCGCTCATCGCTCGCCTTCCTTGTCGTCGAGGGCCGTGCCCCCGCCGGCTCCGGCCAATGCGGGTTCGCCGGTGGCCGCACCACGCGTCTTCGCCCGTTCGTCACTCTCTTCGCGTTTGCGCAGCTTGGGGTCGAGGACCTCGTCGAAGGCGGTGCCGATGAAGGTGAAGGCGACGACGACGAGGACGATAGCGATACCGGGCGGAAGCAGGTACCACCATGCCGGCAAGCCGGCGGCGCCGTTCTCCCAGGCGTAGTTCAGCATCGTGCCCCAACTGAAGTTGAGCGGGTCGCCGAGACCGAGGAACGACAGCGTCGTCTCGGAGAGGATGGCGATGGCCACCACGAGGATGGTATTGGCGAAGATCAGGGGGAAGACGTTGGGCAGGACGTGCTTGGTCATGATGTGGACGTTGCTCGAGCCGATGGCGCGGGCGCGCTCCATGAACTGCAGCTCGCGGACACGAAGGGTGTCCGAGCGCACCACACGCGCCGTCCCGGGCCAGCTCGTGATCCCGATGATGATGATGATCATCCAGAAGTTCTGGCCCCACGCCGCCGCCAACACCATGGCGAGCGGCAGCCATGGCAGCACCAGAAAGACATCGGTGATGCGCATCCAGACCTCGCTCTGCCAACCACCGTAGTAGCCGGCGGCGATGCCGATGCCGGCGCCGAGGACGGTGCTGATGGCCGTCGCCAGGAGACCGACGACCAGGGAGATGCGCGCGCTCCAGATGGACTCGGCGAGGACCGACTGGCCGATCTCGGTGCAGCCCAACCACATGTAATAGTCGCGGTCCGGTGGTGCATACGGGACACCGATCTGAGCGTTGGGGTCGAGCATCATGTGGTCGGCGAGGAACGGCGCCAGCAGGGCGAGAAGGGCGAAGAACACCATGATGCACAGGCCCACCATGCCCTGCCAGTTGGCCCGGTAGAGCTTCCAGACCTGGTGGGTGTTCCACGTCGTGAGCTCGGCGCGTTCGGGGTTGGCGCGCGCCCAGAAGTAGATACACAGCGCGGCGAGCACGAGCGCCAGAGTCTGGAAGAGCCAGCCGCGCTCGCCATGGCGCCCACCGGCCTGCCAACCGCTCCAGCCGCCAGCGTCGAGTCCCCACAGGACGAACACGACGCCCATGGCGAGCAACAGCAGGTTCATGGTCCGTGCCTTGCTCCGGCGGACGAGACCCGTGACGCCGAAGGCGAACGCACACAGTGCGAGGGCGATCATGATCCAGGCCGGATAGTTGCCGATCGACGGAGCGAAGAACCCGCCGATGGACCGCATCAGACTGACCGTGGGCGCCTCGCCCTTTGGGTAGATCTGCGGGTCGATGATGACCGGACGGTCCTTCGGATAGGTGCAGAGCGCGAGCAGCACCCACGCGACGGGCGTCCAGACCAGGATCCAGTTGCGAAAGCGGCGCGGCATCATGACTTCACTCGCGGGTCGAGGTAGTAGTACATGATGTCGGCGATAAGGTTGGCGAGGATCACGGCGACGCTCGCCAGCAGGAAGACCGCCTGCATCACCGGGTAATCCCGCTTTTGCATCGCCTCGTACGACAGAAGACCCAGCCCAGGCCAGTTGAACACCGTCTCCGAGAGGATCGCGCCCGACATCACGAAGCCGATGTTCATCATCACGATGGTCACCGTCGGCAGCATCGCGTTCGGCACCACGTGTTTCCAAAGCACCTGGGTATCAGAGAGACCCTTGGCCCGCGCCGTCAGCGTGAAGTCCTCGTTCATGACCCCGGTGATGGAGCTGCGCATGATCAGGTGGTACTCACCCACGTACGCGATGGCGAACGTGAACGCCGGAAGAAAGAGATGTTTCGCCAGCGACATGAGCTGGGCCCAACCCTGGAGGTCGGCGCCGGGCTCTTCCATGCGTCCCGTGGGGAACCAGCGCAACTCCGTCGAGAAGAGCATGATCATCAGCAGGCCGAACCAGAAGGTGGGCATGGAGTAGAACACCATCCCTAAGTTCGTCGTCACGACGTCGAACGTGCCGTTGCGTCGCCAGCCGGCGAAGACGCCACTGATCATGCCGATGATCGTCGCGAAGATGGTGCCGACGCCCACGAGTACAACGGTCGGCCAGATGCGTTCGACCACGACCTCGGACACGGGTCGCTTCTCGGAGAACGACATGCCGAACTCACCGCCAAGCGTGTCGCCCCAGTAATAGATGAACTGCTGCCACAAAGGCTTGTCGAGGTTGAAAGCCTTGCGCTGTTTCTCAACTGCTTCCGGCGGCTGCTTGCCCTTCGGCAACAGCAGACGGGCCGGGTCGCCGGGCAGAATCCGGAACAGGATGAAGTTGAACGACGCCACAAGGACGACGGTCAACAGGGCATTGGCGATCTTCCTCGCGAAGTACCTGCGCCTGTCCATGACGATCAGCGGCCCGACGACCGTCCGACGAGAGACGCCCGCATGCCGTCACCCCCCTCGGTTCTGAACCGACGGACGAGAACGTCGTCCGCTGCGATCGACGGGGCGGACGGGAACGAGAGGTCCGCTTCGTGGACATGGCCGCAGAGAGACGGGCGACCGCCGTATGGGGACGGTGACGGCGAGACCATCACGCTCGGCAGACCTCCCTTCGACACTCCTGTAGCAGGACGCCGGTCACCATAGCAGACCCGAAGGCCCCTCCGGCTTTCGCGCCACCATCTTATGACCCCCGCCAGACGCAGCGCGAAGGCGACGAGCCGGATGTTGTATACCACCCGGCTGCGGAGCCGGGCAAACGCAGGCTACCCGGCCGAAGGCAGGTGCACGGAGCGGCCGAACCTCTCCATAACTGCCACCAGCCGGTCGAGCGGCAGGGCATACGCCCTGTTCCCGTCCCGTCCCACGGTGTCCGTAGCAGCGCATAGCGAGTCGATCACGGCCTCTGCCGTCGCGTCGACGGCGGCCGCGAAGAGCTCGGCCATCGCGTCATTCGCCACCGACGTCACAGCCACCAGGCCACTCGTCACACGCGGGACGCGGTGAGCGGTCGTGAACGCGACCATGAACTCGCCGCTGCTGTCGGCCGCGTACGAACCGGTCACGGCGAGGCCGAGCGAGCAGCGCTTCGCCAGACGCTCGCACTGCCGCGCCGTCAGCGGGGCGTCCGTGGCCAGCAGCACGATGCACGAGCCCTCGCCATGGACCTCGGGCATGAGGTCCCTGATCTCGCGTCCGACCGGTACGCCATCCACCGTCAGCCGTTCGCGCGTGCCGAAGTTGGTCATGACGAGGACACCGACCGTGTAGATGGCACCTGGGTATGGGCTGACGATCCGCGACGACGTGCCGATGCCGCCCTTGAAGTCGAAGCACGTCATCCCGGTGCCGGCGCCCACGCACCCCTCGGCGACGGGCCCCGTCGTCGCGGAGTCGAGCGCGGCATGCACGTGCTCCTCGCGCACGTGCATGCCGCGCATATCGTTCAGCATGCTGTCGTCGCACTCCCCGACCACGGGCATTACAGCATCCTCGATGCCGGCCAACGGGTCTCGCGCCATCATCCAGCGCACCGTCGCGTCGTAGACGGCGCCGACGCTCTGCGAGTTGGTGAGCATGATCGGCGTCTCGATGAGACCCCACTCACGGATCGCATGCATGCCCACGACCTCACCTACGCCGTTGGCGGCGAAGGCGCCGGCGACGACACGTTGGTGCCAGATGTCGTCGCCGTGCGGGATGACGGCGGTGACGCCGGTGCGGGCGGGCCCGCTGCCTCGCGGCAGGTCGGGCCCGCCCCACGACACCGTGCAATGCCCGACCATGACCCCGGGCACATCGGTGATAGCGTTCAACGGACCCGTCGGCAAGACGCCGATGGTGATGCCCAGCTCGCGCGCGCGGGCGCGCACCGTCGCCATGACGTCCCCTGCCCCCTCGGGATTCCTTCCGGCTCTACCGAGCGCTATTCGAGAGCGCCCGCGCGGTGGGCCTTGAGATAGGCGCCGCAAAAGCTGTCCTCGCCGCGCAGCGCCTCGATAGCCTTGATCGTCGCCATCATCTGCTTGTTACGGACGTCGATGATGACGCCGTCGATGCCGATGCCGGCGCACATGGCGACGAACGTGCGGTTGAGCAGCGGACGGTTCGGCAGGCCGAAACTCACGTTACTGAGCCCGCCCGTCGTCCGCACCGGCAGACGCGTCTTGATGAGCTTGAGCGTGTCCATGCACACGAGGGCCGCGGAAGGGTCGGCCGAGACTGCAAGGACGAGCGGGTCGATCCAGAGGTCCTCCGCGGGAAGACCGGCGCCGGTGCAGAGATCGTGGAGCTTCTGCGCCACGGCGAAGCGGTCCTCGGCCGTCGCCGGGATGCCGGCGTCACTCAAACAAAGACCGACGACCGGGCACTTGAACTCGCGGATCAACGGAAGCACGGCGTCGATGCGCGGCTGCTCACCGCTGATGGAGTTGATGAAAGGGACCTTGCCGCCCTTGTCGACGACGGCGCGGACACCGGCGTCGAGTGCTTGCGGACTGGCCGAGTCGACCATGAGCCGGGCGTCGGTGACGCTCATCACGGTGTCGATGAGCCAGGTGAGGTCGTCGACCTCGTTCCCCCCGGCGACCCCGCCGTTGACGTCGAGCACGGAGGCTCCAGCCTCGGCCTGCTCCAGAGCAAGAGCCTTGATGAACTCGGCGTCGCGGGCCTGGATCGCGTCGCCGACCTGCTTGCGTGTCCCGTTGATCGATTCACCCATCAGGAACATAGACAACGACCTCCACAGCGAACGCTCGGGTGTACGGGTGTCGCCGAGTATATGCGAACGCTCCCGTTGGTGAGAACCGGTGGACGACGCGGTCGTCCTCTGCAGGGATCCCGCCTCTGACCCCCGGTGTAGAGGCACCGCCGGCCTGGGAGGCGGCCTCTCCCGGCCGGGTCACTCGACGGAATCGGACGGAGGGAAGACGAGCCAGGGAGCAGACGCGCGCCGCGCGCCGCGGCGGCGTTCGGTCGCCACGTACCCCTCCGCGCCGCGCCGCTCACCCTCGCGACGGTCGAGTACCACGTGCACATCGGTGCGGCCTGCATACAGCCGCCTGAAGCGCGCATACAAGCGCTCGCGCTGCGGTCCGGTGACGACAAGCACCGCGACCGACTTGCCGGCCACCCCGCCCATGCGCGTGTTGTACTCCTCGGGGCCGCTACCGGCCTGCCTTTCTAGACGGATGGCCCAGCGCCGGCTGGACACAGATGCGCCAGGCGAGCGCGGCGGGCGGGCCTGCTTGGCTCGTCCGTCGCAACAGTGAGGGGGCCGGCGGTGCGTGGGCACCGCCGGCCCCCTCTGACGCGAAAGAGGTCTGCTCTCAACGACCTCGCTTACTCCTTCTCGCAGACGAAGGAGCGAAGCGATCGCCGTCGGCGAATCGGTTTACATCATCCCCGGAGGCATCCCTCCGCCCGGCGCGCCGGCGGGTTCCTTCTCCGGCTTGTCGGCCACGATACACTCGGTGGTGAGGATGTTCTTGGCGATCGAGGCTGCGTTCTGCAGCGCCGAGCGCGTGACCATGGCGGGATCGATGATCCCGGCCTGGACCAGGTCCTCGTACTCGCCGCTCTCGGCGTTGAGCCCGTGGGCCTCCTTGAGGTCTTTGACCTTGTTCACGACGACCGAGCCTTCCAGACCGGCGTTCTCGGCGATCTGGCGGAGCGGTTCCTCAAGGGCGCGAGCGACGATCTGCTTGCCGCTGCGGAAATCGACGTCATCACTCTTCTTGTCGACCTTGATCGCATCGACGGCCCGCACCAGCACGACGCCGCCGCCCGGCACGATGCCCTCTTCGAGGGCGGCGCGCGTGGCGTTGAGGGCGTCCTCGACGCGGTGCTTGGTCTCCTTCATCTCGACCTCGGTCGCCGCGCCGACCTTGATGACGGCGACGCCGCCGGCCAGCTTGGCGAGACGCTCCTGGAGCTTCTCGCGGTCGAAGTCGGAGTCGGTGGTCTCGATCTCGCTCTTGATCTGCTTGATGCGGCCCTTGATGTTCTCGGTGTCGCCGGCGCCGTCGACGATGGTGGTGTTGTCCTTCGTCACGACGACCTTGCGGGCGCGGCCGAGCTGCGAGAGCTGCGTGTTGTCGAGCTTGAGGCCCATCTCCTCGGTGATGACCTCGCCGCCGGTGAGGATGGCGATGTCCTCGAGCATGCGCTTGCGACGGTCACCGAAGCCCGGCGCCTTGACGGCGACGCTCGTGAACGTGCCGCGCAGCTTGTTCACGACGAGGGTCGCGAGGGCCTCGCCCTCGACGTCCTCGGCCACGATCAGGAGCTGCTTGCCCTGCTGGATGACCTTCTCCAGTACGGGCAGGAGGTCTTGGACGGCGCCGATCTTCTGGTTGGCGATGAGGATGTACGGCTCGTCGAGCACGGCCTCCATGCGCTCGGGGTCGGTGATCATGTACGGGCTCAGGTAGCCCTTGTCGAACTGCATGCCTTCGGTGAACTCGAGGTCGAGGCCGAACGTGTTCGACTCCTCGACGTTCACGACGCCGTCCTTACCGACCTTCTCGATGGCGTCGGCGATCACGTCGCCGACGGCGCGGTCGCGCGCCGAGATGGTCGCGACGCGGGCGATCTCCTCCTTGCCGGAGATCTCCTTGGACTGCTTCTTGATGGCGGCGACAGCCTCGTCGACCGCTGCCTCGATGCCGCGCTTCACCGCCATAGGGTTGGCGCCGGCGGCCACGATGCGCAGGCCCTCGCGCACGATCGCCTGCGCGAGCAGAGTCGCGGTCGTGGTGCCGTCGCCGGCGATGTCGTTGGTCTTGGTCGCCACTTCGCGCACGAGCTGGGCGCCCTGGTTCTCGAAGATGTCCTCAAGCTCGATCTCGCGAGCGATCGTGACGCCGTCGTTGGTGATGGTCGGCGCGCCGAACTTCTTGTCGAGGACCACGTAGCGGCCCTTGGGGCCGAGCGTGATCTTCACGGCGTCGGCGAGCGCGTTCACGCCGCGCTCGAGGGCGCGCCGGGCCTCATCGTCGTACTTCAGTTCCTTAGCCACGCTTCGTCAGCCTCCTCTCTACTTCACGACCACGGCCAGGATCTCGCTGGCGCGCAGGATCAGGAGCTCGTCGCCATCGGCGGTCTTGTACTCGGTCCCCGAGTACTTGCCGTAGATGACCTTGTCGCCCACCTTGACGTCTACGGGGATGCGCTTCTCGCCGTCCTCGTCCCACTTGCCGTCACCGACCGCCACGACCTCGCCCATCATGGGCTTCTCCTTCGCCGTGTCGGGCAGCACGATGCCGCTCGCGGTCTTCTCCTCTTCCTCGACCGCCTTGATGATGACGCGGTCCTCAAGCGGCTTGAGCTTCATACAACGACCCTCCTCCTAGCATGGCTTTGTCCTGACCGTACTGCTGGCACTCTTATGGTGAGAGTGCTGAATCTCAGGGGGCCGCTATGGTATGACCGGAACAAACGGCTGTCAAACCTACATCGGGGCGCGCGTCGCCCACCTCGGGGCGCGACGCGCCTCGCGAAGCGCGCGACCCGTCGGCGTCGTCGAACGCGTCGCCCCTCCCGAGCGCAGTGCGCGAGCTCCGAACGTGGTGCACGCGCAAGCTTCGACCGCGGCCTGCCTGTCGGCTTCGACTACGGCATGCGCGCGAGCTTCGAACGTGACCTGTGCCCGTGAGGCGCGTCGGCACGCCGCCTGAGCGGAGGCCGCTCCGCCCGACGCACCCCGACCGGCGACCTGGCACTCGACGGTATGGAGTGCCGTGGTGGGGAAGGGCGGCCTGACACTGGCACCTGCTGCCGCAGCCGCCCTCCGCAGGGCTAGAATCAGCGCATGCGCGTCGTCCTTCAGCGCGTGAGCCGCGCCTCAGTGACCGTGAGCTGCGAGCGCGTCGCCGACATCGAACGCGGTCTGCTGGCGCTCGTCGGTGTCGGTCACGGCGATGGCCCCGAAGCGGCGGTCAGACTGGCCGGCAAGACCGCGAAGCTCCGCATCTTCGAAGACGACGCCGGCCGCATGAACCTCGCTCTCCGCGACGTCGGCGGCACAGTGCTCGCCGTCCCTCAATTCACGCTGTATGCGGACACCCGCAAGGGGAACCGCCCAAGCTTCACCGCCGCCGCGCCCCCCACTGCCGGCGAGACCGTGTTCGGCGCCTTCGTCGAAGCGCTGCGCGCCGTGGAAGTGCCCGTCCAAACCGGCATCTTCGGCGCGCACATGCACGTCGAGCTCGTCAACGACGGGCCCGTCACGATCCTCCTGGAGAGCTGACGCGGCGAGTCCGAGGCCGTTCGTGAGACGGATGCTCGACAGGTAGCACGCGCGGAGCCGCGATCGCCTGCGCACTGGGTACTGGCACGCTGGTGTAGAGCCGCGCCGCCAGCGCAACGGGTACTCGCAAGCCCGTGCAGAGCCGCGCCGCTCACGCAACCGATGCTCGAGAGCCGGCGCCGCAGGCTTGGTATCGCCCGCAAGCCCGGTCGGCAGCTCAAATCTCGAGCCGCTACCGGGACGGGCCGGCGACGCCGAGAGCGGGGCCTCGGCGGGGCCTGCAAGAGCAGGCCCCGCCGAGGCCCCGCTCAATGCGCGAGTCACCCGGGCGACAGCGGACGGCGGTCCCGCCACGACGAGAACAGCCGGCGGGACCGCCGTCCGCAGGTCCCTCAGTCCATCCGGGCCGCCGTCGGCTGCCCCCCGGCCTGCCCGCCCGCCGGAGCCGCCTCGCCGCCGTACGGCTCGACGCGCTCATGCAGGGCATACCCGGCGAAGATCCCGGCAAGCCAGGTCAGGATCCAGGGAGCCGCCCAGTAGTAAAGCAGTGGAAGCCAGCGATACTGGCCACGGTCGAAGACGTAGGCCAGGCCGACCATGGCGGCGACGCTGACGATCGACGCGCCGACACTCGGCCACTTGAAGCTCAACACTCCACCAACGACCATCACGACGCCGATCGCTATGAGAGACCCGACTCCCGAGAACGCAAGGTCCCACTGGGCGCCGAAGAACCCCGGGATGCCGAACTCGGGCTGGACCGCGTGGGCGTAGAGCCCGCCGGCGATAGCGGAGAGACCGGCGAGGACGCCGCACATGGCGGCATACCGGGTGAAGCGCGACGCCTTCATAGCCGGGCTCCTTCCACCTCGGCACCGAAGTCCGTGAGCTCGCCGGTCGGCGTCACCGCCGACCCTTCGAGCGCCTCATCCGCGGTCCCCTTGTACACCGACTTGAAGATGAGGTAGGCCACCGGACCGGTGAGGATGCCGATCAGGCCGCCGATCAGCCAGTCGATACCGTTGATGAACAAGGCGATGATGGCGATGCCGATCGGGATCGCGACGTAGATCGTCAAGGCCCACGTCGGCAGCGGTACTTTGAACGGCCGGACCATGTCCGGCTCACGATTGCGCAGGACGATCACCGTGACGAAGATCAGGATGTAGGCGAACATCAGAAGGAAGACGTCGATCGTGATCAGGGCGTCGAAGTTGAAGTTGATGAGCACGCCGTCGACGACGCCCATGATGAGGATCGCGACCCACGGCGTCCCCCAGCTCTTGTGTGTCTTGCCGATGAAGCGCGGGAAGAGACGGTCGCGCGACATCTGGAACGCCGGCCGGGCGCCGGTCGCCAGGTAGCCGGCGTACAGACCGAGGTTCGACAGCACGGCCGAGAGCAGCATGAAATACCCCAGCGTCGCGCCACCG
>ENA-UPSM01001159-UPSM01001159.1-activated-sludge-metagenome-genome-assembly--contig:-NODE-1159-length-35769-cov-6.859271_pt1 | contig 35769 bp, 25 predicted proteins | sample MGYA00238181_ERZ773283 | MGnify/ENA primary metagenome ERZ773283 (study PRJEB29023, sample SAMN05720199) | activated sludge metagenome | isolation source: Anaerobic digester | place: Japan...
AGGCTTGAGCCTGCGTGTCGGCGGCCGGAGCGGATTCCGCTGCGGGGGCGGCGGCCTGCTGCTTCTCGGCTTGCTCGCGCTCCTGCATGGCGGCCTTGCGGGAGAGGCGGACCTTGCCGCTGCGCTCGTCGATGCCGACGCACTTCACGAGGATGGAGTCGCCAACCTTGACGACGTCCTCGGTGCGGCGCACGCGGAAGTCCGCGAGCTCGCTGATGTGCACGAGGCCTTCCTTGCCGGGGAGGCACTCGACGAAGGCGCCGAACTCCTTGGTGGAGGTGACGCGGCCGGTGTAGGTCTTGCCCACTTCGATCTGGGAGCCGCCGCCGCAGAGGGCGTCGATTTCCTGCACGGCGCGGTTCATGGCGTCGGCGTTGTTCGAGTAGATGAGGACCTTGCCGGAGTCGTCGTCGGCGATGTCGATCTGGGCGCCGGTGACTTCGACGATGCGGCGGATGGTCTTGCCGCCAGGTCCGATCAGGAGGCCGATCTTCTCGGGGTTGATCTGGATGGTCTGGATACGCGGGGCGTAGGCGCTGAGGTCCTTGCGCGGGGCCGGGATGGCGGCGAGCATCTTCTTGAGGATCTCGATGCGGGCGTCGCGGGCCTGGAAGATGGCGGCCTTGGCGATCTCGAAGGGCAGGCCGTTGATCTTGAGGTCGAGCTGGAAGCCGGTGATGCCCTTGGTGGTGCCGGCGACCTTGAAGTCCATGTCGCCAAAGTGGTCTTCCTCGCCGAGGATGTCGGTGATGACCTCGTGGCGAGAGATCGCGCCGGAGGCGTCGCGCTCGGTGATGAGGCCGCAGGAGATGCCGGCGACGGGGGCGACGATCGGCACGCCGGCGTCCATGAGGGCGAGGCAGCCGCCGCAGATCGAGGCCATCGAGGTCGAGCCATTGGAGGCCATGATCTCGGAGGAGAGGCGGATCGCGTACGGGAAGGCGTCTTCGGAGGGGACGACCGGGAGGAGCGAGCGCTCGGCGAGGGCGCCGTGGCCGATCTCGCGACGGCCGGGGGAACCAGTGCGGCCGGTCTCGCCGACGGAGAAGGGCGGGAAGTTGTAGTGAAGGATGAAGCTCTTGGTCTTCGCGCCGCCGGTGAGCCCGTCGAGGTCCTGGGCGTCGCCCGCGGGGGCGAGGGTGGCGATGACGAGGCCCTGGGTGTCGCCGCGCTTGAAGACGGCGGAGCCGTGGACGCGCGGGAGCACGCCGACCTCGCTGGAGATCGGGCGGAGGGAGAGGGCGTCGCGGCCGTCGGCGCGCTTGCCTTCGGCGAGCACGGTGGAGCGGTACGCGTTGTACTGGAGTTCCTCGAACACGATGGAGACGTCGTGGGACTCGAACTTGCCTTCGCCGAGCTCGGCGGTGAGGGCGGCGGTGGCCTCCTCCATGAGCTTCTTGATGTTGGCGGAGCGCTCCTGCTTCTCCTTGCCGAAGATGGCGGGCTTCACCTTGTCGGCGAAGAGGCGCTTGATGATCGCGGCGGCCTCGGGCTTGGCGGTGACCAGCTTCGGGGAAACCTTGGCTTTGCCGCAGGCGGCGACGAGTTCCTTGATGGCCTTGATGATCGGCTGGATCGCGTTCTGGGCGAACTCGAGGGCCTTGACGAACTCCTCCTCGGGGAGCTGGTCGGCGCTGCCTTCGATCATGAGCATGTCGGTCTCGCTGCCGACGTAGATGAGGTCGAGCGCGGAGCCGGCCATCTGGTCGAGGGTCGGGTTGGCGACGAACTGGCCGTCGATGAGGCCGACGCGCACGCAGGCGATCGGGCCGGCCCACGGAATATCGGAGATGGAGAGGGCGGCGGAAGCGCCGTTGACCATCAGGATGTCGGGCTCGTTCTGGAGATCGGTGGAGAGGAGCAGGCCGATGATCTGGACCTCATTGAGGAAACCTTCCGGGAAGAGCGGGCGGCAGGGCCGGTCGCAGAGGCGGGAGGTGAGGATCTCTTTCTCGGAGGGGCGGCCTTCGCGCTTGAAGTAGCCGCCGGGGAACCGACCGGCCGCGGAGAACTTCTCGCGGTAGTCGACGGTGAGGGGGAAGAAGTCCTGGCCGGGCTTGATGTTGGCGGCGACCTGGGCGGAAACGAAGACGGTGGTTTCGCCGAGGCTGATGGTGACGGCGCCCGAGGCGAGCTGGGCGATGGAGCCGGTCGAGATCGTGATCCCGAGCTCGGCAACGGTGACGGAGTGCTTCTGATTCATGGTACTGGTATTCGGAGATTGGGGTTGATGGAGCCTCCGAGGGGCTCCGACCTGCCGGACCAGAATCTGAGAGATTTCCGAGCGCCCTCCGGCGCGGGGTGGGCGCTGTGGGGCGAAGGGCGGTCGGAAATGTCCCAGTCTTGATTCGGTCCCTGAAAAGGCGTCGGCGGCGATCTTTCCGGGTATCGCCGCCGACGGGTCAAAGAGGTTTGGTTAGCGACGCAGCCCGAGGGACTGCAGGACGGCGTTGTAGCGGTCGACGCTTTCGCTCTTCAGGTAATCGAGGAGCTTGCGGCGACGGCTGGCCATCGCGAGAAGGCCACGGCGGCTATGGAAATCTTTGCGGTGATCGCGAAGGTGTTCCGTGAGGTGGCTGATGCGCTGGCTGAGCAGCGCGATCTGCACCTCGGGTGAGCCGGTATCCTTCTCGTGGGTCCGGAACTTGGTGATGACTTCCTGCTTAACAATGACTTCTGACATGTTGGTTATTGGTTGATCCACGACTGTGAGAGCCTCCGAGGAGGCTCCGTGCAACCCGCTGTGGAAGGCCGGTCGCACCGTTCTAGTGCAGCCGCCGGGAGGCGGCCGAACCAGTCGAGGTGGCGTTCCGAACCGCCGGAGCGCCACTAACGCGAGGGGTGTTTATCCAAGCGGAGCCGCGGTGGAGCAAGCGGTTTTTTCGCCGGGGCGATCGGCCTGGACGGGCGGGGCGCGGAGTGGTGGGCCCTCGTCTGATAGTCGCTGGCGTTCTCGATATCCGGCGGTCCCGCCGTGGCCGTGGTTTCACGTTCCCGGCGGATCAACCGGCGCGCAGGGTGAGGCCGACGACTTTCTCGCAGCCTTGGATCTGCCGGATGCGCTGGAGGATGATTGTCTCGAGTAGGCGGATCTCGTCGCGCACGACGGCGTGGGAGACGAGGACCAGCAGCTTGCCCTTGGTGTCGATCTTCACCGGGTGGCTGTAGGCGGCGTTGGCGTTGCCGACGATATCGGCCCAATGCTGGCGGACGGTGTGGTCGGGGGCGTCGGTGCCGATGTGGTATTTGCGCAGGAGTTGGTCGATGGTCTCGCCGATGGGCCGTTCGCGCCTGGGACGCGAGCGCGAGTCGTTGGTCGGGAGCCCCCGCATCGAGGCGATGAGGTTTTCGACGGAGCGGGAGAACTCGTGGGGCTCGGGCATGGGGGAACCGGAACGTGGAAACCGGAGCACGGAAAGGGAAAAACCGAAGAGGGAGCGCGACCGTTTACCTTCACGACCGTGAAGGTAAACGGTCGCGGACCGAGCTTCGGGTCACGCGCGGAGCTTCGGGTCGACAACGGTGGGGCGGGGCGCCCGACGTTCAGGCGATCTGCTGCTGGTCGTAGAGACCGCGGTAGAGCGGGCTGCTCCGGTAGACTTCGGCGTGGGGGCCGCGGGCGACGATCTGCCCGCGGTCGAAGACGAGGATCTGATGGGCGTCGCGCAGGGTGCTGAAACGGTGGGCGATCATCAGCACGGTCTTGCCCACGACGAGCTTCTGCAGGGCCTTCTGGATCGCGGCCTCGCTCTCGCTGTCGAGGGCGGAGGTGGCCTCGTCGAGGATGAGGATGGGGGCGTTGCGCAGGAAGGCGCGGGCGAGGGCGATGCGTTGGCGCTGGCCGCCGGAGAGCGAGGCGCCGCGTTCGCCGACGATTGTCTCGTAGCCCTGCGGCAACGCGGAGACGATGAAGTCGTGCGCGTAGGCGTCGCGCGCGGCTTGTTCGACCTCCTCGCGGGTGGCGCCGGCGCGACCGAGCAGGAGGTTGTTGTAGATCGTGTCGTTGAAGAGGAACGAGTCCTGGCTGACGACGGCGATGTTGGCGCGCAGATCGGCGAGGCGCAGGTCGCGGACGTCGACGCCGTCGACGAGCACCGCGCCGGAGGAGGTGTCGTAGAAGCGCGGGACGAGGTTGGCGAAGGTGCTCTTGCCGGCGCCGCTGGGACCGACGAGGGCGACGATGCTGTCGGCCGGGATGTGGACGGAGACCTCGCGCAGCACGACCTCCTCGGCGGTGCCACCGCCGTAGGTGAAGGAGACGTTGCGAAACTCGATCTCGCCGCGGGCCTGCCCGAGCTGGAGCGGTCGGGCCGGGTCGGTGATCGGCTCGGGCTCGCGCATCACCTGTTCGAGGCGATCGAGGGCGGCGGCGCCGCGGGTGAACTCGCTCTGGAGCTTGCCCATGCGACGCATCGGGTCGTAGCAGAAATACAACGCCGTGATCATGGCGAAGACGCTGTTCCACGGCGTCTGGGCGCGGTAGGCCATGAAGAGCGCCCCGGCGATGCCGAAGACGGTGATGAACTCGATCAACGGCGAGAGGGCGAAGGCGTATTTGTTGACCTTCATCTGCAGCTCGAAGAACAGCCGCACGCCCGCGCCGAAGCGGGACTTCTCGCGCTCCTCCAGCCCGAAGGCGCGCACCTCGCGCACGGCGGAGAGGTTCTCGCGCAGCAGCTCGGAGACGTTGCCGCCGGCGGCGAACGCCTGCTGGGCGCGGCGGTAGAGGTTCTTGCCGATGATCCGGATCGGCAGCACGCAGACCGGGATCACGCCGAGGCCGAGCAGGAAGAGCCCGGCGCCCGGTACGGTGCAGGCGGTGTAGGTGATGTAGACGATGGCGCCGACGAAAGTCACGGGCAGCACGACCATGTCGTTGGCGGAGGTGACGAGCGTCTGCTGCACCTGCTGGGTGTCGGTGACGCCGCGGGCGAGCAGGTCGCCGCTGCGGGACTTCTGGAAGTAGCCGAGCGGCAGCCGCTGGAACTTGGCGAAGAGATCGCAACGCAACCCTTCGAGCACGACCGTGCCGCAGTAGGCGACGAGGTAGGTGTTGAGAAACAACGCCAGACAACGCACGCCGATGAGGATTGGGATCAGGGTGAGCAGTCCCACCAGCGCTGCCGTGCCGAGCCGATCGCCGCCCGATGCTTCGAAGAACGGCTGGAAAACCTTGCCGATCATCCATGGGATGCCGCCTCCGCTGGCGCCACCGCAGATCACGCCCAGCAGGATCGCGGCGATGAAGTGCACGCGCACCGGGCGCAGATAACGGTAGTAGGGACGGAAACGGGAAAACATCGAGGGACGGCGCGGAGCCGGAGAGGAGGGCGTTAGTCGGCCGAGGCTCGCACATCCAAGGCGTCGCGCAAGCCGTCTCCCATGAAATTGAGGGCGAGCAACGTGAGCGCGAACACCGCGCCGGGGCCGAGCAGCAGCCACGTCTGGCTCTCCATCTCGAGCTGGCCGTCGTAGAGCAGCGTGCCGAGCGAACTCATCGGCGCCTTCACGCCGAGACCGAGGAAACTCAGGAACGCCTCGAGCAGCATCACGCCCGGGATCGTGAGCGTGGTGTAGACGATCACCGGTCCGAGCAGGTTGGGCAGCAGGTGGCGGAAGATGATCCGCCCATGGCCGAGACCGAGCGTGCGCGCGGCCTCGACAAACTCCATACGCTTGAGCGACTGCACCTGCCCGCGGACGATGCGCGCCATGGTCAACCACTCCACCGCGCCGATGGCGGCGAAGAGCGCGAGGAGATTCCAGGTCGGACCAAACTGCAGCCGTTTGGCCAGCGCGTCGCAGAAGACCATCAGCAGGATCACGAACACCGTGAAGGGCAGCGCGTAGACGATGTCGACGATGCGCATCATCACCGCGTCGAGCTTGCCGCCGACATAGCCGGCGACCGCGCCCCACGTCACCCCGATGGTGAGCGAGACCAGCGTGGCGGCGAGGCCCACGGCCAGCGAGATGCGGCAGCCGAAGAGCGTGCGGGCGAAGACGTCGTGGCCGAGGCGATCGGTGCCGAGCGGATACCGCAGGCTGGGGGGGGAGTACCCGAGGGCGAGGTCGATGTCGGAGTACGAGAGCCCGAGCAGCCCCGGCAGCACGGTGCAGCCGAGGACGAGTGCGAGCAGGAAAAGCCCGGAGGCGACGGCGAGCCGGTTCTTCCGCAGGCGGCGCCAGGCGTCGCGCCCGAGCGACGAGCCGCGCTCCGCGACGTCGAGCGGCGGGAGCGCGGGTAGGCGGTCGGGCGAGGGGGAGAGGCGGAGCATCGGGGAGAAGGCGGATGGCGGAATGCGGATTACGGAATGGAGACGGGACGGAAGGGGATCTGAGGAATATGTGGAAATCAGGAAATCAGGAATGGAGGACGGACTCGGAGGCGACAGAAGGGAACAAAGGGAACGAAGGCGTGGGGACGGGAACGTTGCGGTACCGGGGAAGTTCGTTGTGCGGAGCGGGGGCGAGTGTTCACGGTCTTCTCTTCGTTATCTGTTGTCGTCCGTTCCGGCGGGGGGGGCAGCGGGCTCAGTCCTCGAAACGGAGTTTTGGATTCAACCAGATCTGGACGACGTCGACGGCGAGGTTGAAGAACACGATCGCGCCGGCGTAGAGCACGACGGTGCCGACCACCAGGGTGTAGTCGCGGTTGAAGGCGGAGGTCACGAACTCCCGGCCCAGCCCGGGGATCTGAAAGATGCGCTCGATCACAAACGAGCCGGTGAGGATGCCCGCCGCGGCCGGCCCGAGGTACGAGACCACGGGCAGCAGGCCGCCGCGCAGCGCGTGGCGCAGGACGATGCGCGGCTCCGAGGCGCCCTTGGCGCGCGCGGTGCGGATGAAGTCCTGCCCGAGCACCTCCAGCATGCCGCCGCGGGTCAGGCGCGCGACGGCCGCGGCGTAGACGAGGCCGAGCGTGAGGGAAGGCAGGACACGGTCGAGCGGCTCGTCCCAGCCGGAGGCGTTGAAGCGCTGGAGCCAGATGGCGAACACGAGGACGAACAACGGACCGAGGATGAAGGTCGGCACGCAGATGCCGCAGAGCGAGAGGCCACTGCTCAGGTAGTCGATCCAGGTGTTGCGGCGCACGGCCGCGACCACCCCGAGCGGGATGCCCAGCGCGAGCGCGACCAGCAGCGACCAGGCGCCGAGTTCGAGCGAACAGGGCAGCGCGCCGGCGATGATCTCGTTGACGGTGCGGTTGGCGTATTTGAGCGATGGACCGAAATCGATGCCGAAGGCGGCCTTGAGGTCGAAGTCCCAACGGCCGTCGCGGTCGGCGTCGGCGAAGAGGCGATGCGGGTGGAGCCGTTTCGGGCAGAGTCCGCCGAGGTAGGCGGCGTACTGGCGCCAGAGCGGTTGATCGAGGCCGTAGTGGGCCTCAAGGTTGCGCTGTACCTCAGGCGGCAGCGACTTCTCCCCGAGAAACGGCCCGCCCGGCACGAACCGGACCATGAAGAAGGTCGCCGTGACGATGAGGAGCATCACGGGGATCGTTTCGAGCAGGCGACGGAGGACGAAGCGGAGCATGCCGGCGGTGGAGCGCGGCGATCAAACTGCGGCGGGCCGGAAAATCCAAGGATGGAGTGGGCGGCCGTGTGCGGCGGTGCGGTGCGACCCGGCGGGGCAGGCCGCGAGCGCGACTCCGCGAAGGAAACGTAAGACTGCGAGACGGCACCATGGTGGCGTGTTTGCACTCGCAACGGCCCGGCCGGGGCGGTTCCATCGCCACCACTTTGCGGATGAGACGAACTCGGCGAACCTCCCTGCGCCTGCTGGGCTTCCTCGGGCTGTTGACGACCGTGCTGCTCGGCGTCGCGGCGGCGGGGTGGCTGCCGCCGGTGAACCGGTGGGTCGAGCGCCGGTTGCTGGCGGAGCTGCGTGTCCTCGGAGTGGAGGCGGAGGCGGCGCCGGTGGGCGAGTTGTCCTGGCGCCGGGCGGTGGTCGGTCCGGTGGAGCTGCGCTTGCCCGGGCTGGTGATGCGGGCGGAGGAGGCGCGGGCCGAGCTGGGCTGGCGGGTGTTGGCGCGGCGCGCCGCGCCGCACGTGGTCTTGCGCGGGCTGGTGCTGGAGGTGCAACTGGACCGTGTCGGGGCGTTGCGCGCCGCGCTGCAACCGCAGAGCGGCGGGTTCCCCTACGGGCGGCTGGATGTCGAGCATTCGCGACTGGTGCTGCTGCGGGGCGACCAGCGGCGGGAGCTGCCGTTCAGCGGGTATTTCGACTCCATGGTCGAGGAGTTCCGTTGCGAGGTGGCGATGGCTGCGCCGACGTGCTCGGGCCTGGTGACGGTCCGCGGGGACCTGACGGAAGGTTCGGTGGAGTTGATCCTGCGTGACGGACGCGTTTTGCCGGCGGACTGGCAGTCGTTGCTGGCCGGGCTGGCGCCGGAGCAGCTGGCGGTGGCGAGCTTCGACCCGGCGGCGGAGCTGCGCGGGAGCGGATCGGCCAAGCTGCGCGACGGTCGGTGGAGCGCGGTGGCGCTCGCGGCCGATCTGCCGCCCTTTCGGTGGCAGGACGGGCCGGATACTTTTGAGGTGGGCGCCGCGAAGCTCACGGCGGGGCTCGCGGAGCGCGACGGTTGGCGTTGCGAGGTGCGGGCCGGGCAGGTCGTGTGGACGGCCGGCGACCGGAAGGCGCGGATCGCGGCGCCGGTGCTCAGCCTCGAGCCGCACAGCGCGCGGCTGGCCTTTGCCGAGGGGCACGCCGAGGTGGCGGGGGCCCGGCTCGCGGGGGCCGGCCAGGTGACGGCGCATCTCGGAGGTGGGGAATTCCCGGTGACGGCGGAGGCGGTCCTGCAGCTTGCCTCCGTGGAGGCGGCCGGGTGGCGACTGCGGGCGCCGACCGAGGTGCGGGGCGGGTGGAACGGCGCCGAACTGACGCTGGCGGCGTCGACGATCGACCTCGCGGGTCCGGCCCCGTTGCAGTTGGTCGAGGTCGAGGCCGCGCTGGGCGGTTTTCGCGACGGTCCCCTCCAGCTCATGCTGCGGGCGCAAGCGGCCGTGGACGCCGTCCTGTGCCTCGAGGAGTTGGGCGTGGCGGGGCGGGTGGAACCGGCGACCGTGGCGGCACGCGTGGTCGTGAACGCCATGCTGGAACGTGGCAGCGAGGGCGCGAGGGCGGAGCTCTCCATCCCCGCGCAACGTCGCACCATCGTGTGGCCCGACGGCCGGGTGGAGGCCGTCATCGGCGGGGACCTGCTGGTGAATCTCGACCGCAACTTCCTCTCGGGCCGGGCGTCCGTGGACTTTCGCGACATCGCGGCGCGTTCCGGCCGCTGGTCGGTGATGGCCACGGGGGCGTCGCTGAGCGTGCGCTGGCCGCGGATCTGGCTGGAGGCGGTGGCCGGATGGGCCACGGCGCCGGTCGATCGGCTCGGCCGCGAGGTACTGTGGGTGGGCGATTACGAGGGGAAACTTTCCAATGCGGCGGTGCGTCACGGCGAGGCGTGGCGTGCGAACGGCGTCGGGGTGCGGTTGAACTCGCGTGGGGCGGAACTGCATGAGACCGGAGGCTTTGATCTTGCCCTGACGGCAACCGAGCTGGCGACGCCGGCCGGGGGGCGCTTGGCGGAGTGCCGCGCCGAAGTGGTCGCAGGGCTGGAGGGGGCGCTGATCCGGGCGGGCTGTGCGATTCCGGAGTTCGGAGTGCGGCCGACGATCGAGCAGACGGTGCGCTGGAGCGACGGGCTCGAGACGGAGGGGACGTTCGGCTTCGATCCGGTGGTGCTGAGCGGGAAGGAGCCGTGGCCGCGCCGTTGGCCGCAGTTGCGCGGCTGGGAGTTCAGCGGCGGGGTGGGGGTGAGCGGCCGGAATCGATACGCGGCCGGCGAATGGACCCTCGGGGCCGACCTTCTGCTCAACGACTTCTCCGCTCGGTCCGCCCAGGGCTTCACGGTGGACGGGATCCGCGGCCGGGTCGCGGTGCTCGGGCCGCAGCCGTGGCGCACCGCGCCGGCGCAGACCCTCTCGTATCGGAACGCCGGGCTCGGCGCGGTGAACCTGGCCGAGGGCAGCGTGACCTTTTCCGGCGAGTGGCCCGGGCGGCTCGGCGTGGAGCAATGGGGCACCAACGGCCTGGGGGGACGGCTGGACGGGACGCCCTTCGCGCTTGATCCGCGGAACCCGGAGTTCGGCACGCAGGTGAGCTTGAAGGCGGTCAAATTGGAGGAGCTGCTCGGGCTGTTCGACGATGTGCCGGCCACCGCGGAGGGGTTGGTCGACGGTTCGTTGCCGCTGCGGTGGAGCGGCGGCCGGCTTCGGTTGGGCACGGGCCAGTTCCGGCTCAGCCCGGGCGAGATGGGCCGGGTCCAGTTCACCCGCGATTTGCAGCTGCTCACGTCGGGGCGTCAGCCCGGCACCCCGACGTTCGCCTCCCTGCGCAAGGTGGAGCAGTCGATCCAGCTCCTGTTGTTCAACCGGCTGCAGATCGACACGTATCCGCAGGATGCCCCCGGGCAATCGCTGCGGGTGCGGTTGCAGGGCGTCCCGGCCGGGGGCGAGTTCACGGTGCCGGTCAGTATCGACGTCAACGTGAACGCCCCGCTGGAGCATTTCCTCAACTGGGGTGTGGCGGGTTGGAACACCCCGCCGCCCGCCTCCGGTGCGCCGCGGACGCCGTAGCCGCGAAACAACCATTGTCCCGCCCTGTCGGAGTCCACAATCTACCAACCATGAACAAACCCCAGTACGCGGCGTTGCTGCTGCTCGTCGCCGGTGGCCTCGCCGGCTGCGTCTACACGACCGTCGACGTGAAACCGATCCACATCACCGTGGACGTAAATGTGCGGGTCGAGAAGGCGCTCGAGGATTTCTTCGGCGACCTCGACACCAAGTCCACCACCCTCGCCACGCCCGCGACTCCGGCCCAACCATGAAGACCCGATTCCTCTCCCTCCTCCTTCTTGTCGCCCTCTGCGGCGCGTTCGCCCCGGTCGCCCGGGCGCAGGACGCCGAACTCAAGCAGCGGATGGCGCAACGCCTCGTGTCGGTCGACGATCTGCGCAGCCGGCAGATAGCGGGCGAGAACAACGCGGGCTTCCTCGAGGTCCGCGGCCCGGCCAACCCGCAGGAGCGGCAGCTGGTCGAGGACGAGAACCGCGATCGCGCGGCCGTCTATGCCCTGATCGCGAAGCGCAGCGAGACGACGGCCGAGACGGTGGGCCGGGCGCGCGCGAAGCAACTCGCCGCCGCCAGCGCCAAGGGCGTGCTCGTCCAGGATGCCGCCGGCAACTGGGCGCCGAAGCGCTGAGCGCCGCCCCACAGCCCCCCGGGGGTAGTGGGCTTGCCCCGGGATTCACGGCTTGGGATCGTACGGGAGTCGACGGCGGGACGACTGCCGCCGTCGGTTGCCTCCGACGTGGGTGTAGGTGGGCGTTGCGCTTGGCTCAGTCGCGGCGGGGGAAGGTGGAGACCTGCTCGCGCACGCGGGCGATGTGGCCGGCCGACAGGTAGCCGCCGAAGGCCATCGTGGGCATGACGAGCGCGCGGGGGCCGAGGATGGTCCCGGGCTGGAGCACGGCGTTGCAGCCGACCTCGGCCTTGTCGCCGAGGATGGCGCCGAACTTGCGCAGGCCGGTGTCGAACGTGCCGGTGGGCAGGCGCACCGTGATCGCCTTCTGGTCGAGCCGGAGGTTGGAGAGCACGGCACCGGCCCCGAGGTGCGCACCGTTGCCGAGGATCGAGTCGCCGATGTAGGGGCGGTGCGGCACCTGCACACCGTCCATGAGCAGGGAGTTCTTGAGTTCGGCGTTGTGCCCCACGGTGCAGCGCGCGCCCACGATCACGTTGCCGCGCAGATAGCAGCCGGGCAGCAGCTTCGACTCCGGCCCGATCCAGACCGGGCCGATGAGGGTCGCATACGCGGGAAGTTGTGCGGTGGGGTGGACGAAGACCGGACCCTCCGCGTGGACGCCGGGCGGGAGCGCACCGCCGCCGGAGAAGTCCGCGGCGGCGAGGGCGGCGGCGATCTGCTTGAGCCATTCCCACGGGTGGGCCTCCGGGCGGAAGAACGAGGCGAACGGGGCGAGCGACTGGGGGAGACAGAAGAGGTCGGCGGCTTTCACGGCGGCGATGGTGGAAGCGTGGGGCAGGCGTGACGAGAAGGAAGCGCCGCACTGGGCGGGATGAGTCGGCAATATCCGGGCTCTGGTTACGGCGGAGGTCGAGCCGGTGGGGCGGGCTGTCTCGGCGATTAGGGCGGGGGGCGTGGGCGCGCCGGAAACCGCCCCTGGCGAAACGTGTCGAGACAGGTGCGATGAAAGGTGAATTTAGCGCTACACTTCGTGGTATCGGCCTTTCGCCGGAGAGGGGCGGCATTGGTGTTAAGATGGCGGATAAAGATCTCATTCCATCTTCCCCGCCGTCTCGATACTCTCGGCACGATCCCGTCCGCCGATGCGACGGATCGATAGCCTAACCCCCCAAACAAAGAGAACGGACCCTATGACTCGTAAATCGATTACGGCAGGCGCGTATGCCGCCGCTGCTGTATTGTCCCTCGCGGTTGCGCCGAGATCCCTCGGCCAAACCGCTCCCGCCCCCGAGCCCACCGCTTCAGCCAAGGACGGCGAAGACTTGGTGGTGCTCTCCCCGTTTGTCGTGAGCGCCGCCGAGGATAGCGGCTATCGCGCCACCAACACTCTCGCCGGCACCCGCATCCGCACCGATCTCAAGGATGTTGGCTCCGCCATCTCGGTCGTCACGTCCGAGTTCCTGCGCGACACGAACGCCCGCAACAACGAGGACCTGCTCGTCTACACCACGAACACGGAAGTGGGTGGCTTGGGCGGCAACTTCACCGCCAACGGCACCGGCATGGGCTACATCAATACCGATGCCGCGCGTCTCCGCCCGCAAAACAACACGCGCGTGCGCGGCCTGACCTCGGCCGACAACACCCGCGACTTCTTCCTCTCCGACATCCCGTGGGATGGCTACATCGTCGATCGCGTCGACATGCAGCGCGGCCCCAACTCGATCCTCTTCGGCCTCGGCAGCCCGGCGGGCATCGTCAACTCCAGTCTGAACACGGCCAGCTTCCAGGATTCCGGCAAGCTGGAGTTCCGCTACGGGTCCTTCGGCAGCTACCGCACCTCCGTCGACGTGAACCGCGTCCTGCTGGCCGACGAACTCTCCATCCGCGGCAGCTTCCTCTCGGACCGTTCCTACTTCAAACAGGAGCCGGCTTTCAACTACGACAAGCGCTACTACGGGGCGATGCGTTGGGACCCGAAGTTCCTCAACCAGGGCCGCTCCAGGACCAGCATCCGCGCGAACTATGAGCACGGCTCCATCAAGGCCAACCGGCCCCGGGTGACCCCGCCGGTGGATGCCATCACGCCGTGGTTCGCCAGCAGCGGGATCAATCCGCTCAACAAGCTCACGATCGATTCCCGCTATGTGAACATCGATCCTTCGAACTCGACCGCCCCGTCCGAGATTCTCACCGCCCTCGGGACCGGCGCCATTGTCGCCGGCAACGCCGCGACCTACAACCCATGGATCGACGGCCCGATGGGGCGCATCTACGACGGCCCGGTCGCCGTCTTCGCCGACCCGAACAGCGCCGAACAGAGCTATTGGTTCATGGGCGAGCGCGCAACCACCCTGTGGAGCCCGAACAGCGGCAAGACGATCAACGGCAGCGACTGGTGGGTGGCCCGCGGTATCCAGCCCTACAACGCGTTCGCGGTGAAGGCGAACCTGCCCGGCCAGCGCTACGGCATCTACAACCCCGACTCGCTCACCGACACGTCGATCTTCGACTTCTTCAACAACCTCATCGACGGCCCGAACAAGCGCGAGTGGCAGAAGTGGGAGGCGTTCAACCTCAACCTCTCGCAGACCTTCCTCGACAACCGGGTGGGCTTCGAGCTGGCGTACGACTACCAGCGCTACAACGACGGCCAGGACAACATCATCGGCCAGAACAACGGCCAGATCATCACTGTCGACATCATGCGGGTGCTGCCCGACGGCACGGCGAACCCGAACGTCGGCCGCCCGATGATCACCAGCGACTCCGCCAACAACAACGACCGCAAGACCTTCCGCCGCAACGCCCGCCTCACCGCCTTCGGCGAGTTCCGGGCTTCCGACGTGCTCGAGAAGACCTCGCTCGCGGCCCGGATCCTCGGCACCCACCGGGTGACCGGTCTGTACAACCAGGAAGTCTACACCCAGGACAACCGGAGCTGGATGCGCTACGCGGCCGATGCCGACTTCGCCTCCCGGTCCGGCAAGTCGATCAACGAGGCGTCTCGCGCCGTCTCCATGATCCACTATCTCGGGGAGAGTCTCCTCGGCGCCTCCAGCGCGGCCGGCGCGAACCTCGCGCCGATCTCGGCCGTCCATTCCCCTCGCGACGGCTCGACCAGGTTGTGGGATTCCGCATATACCACGCCCGGCACTTGGGAGAACCAGGAGCATTTCATCAACTCGCCCGTCACGATCTGGAACGCCGACGAGGGCGAGGTCGACGACCTCTACACTCTCGGCGGCGCCTCCAAGCAGAAGGACAAGACCAAGTCGCTCGCCTTCGTCTGGCAGGGTTTCATGTTCGACAACCTTGTGGTGCCGACCGTCGGCTGGCGCCGCGATGAGTCCGAAGCGTTCGTCTCGGGCAACCCCCCGAGCCTCGGTTCCGGCCGCGGCGACGTGCACAGTGCGGACTGGCGCCTCCCGACCGATCGGGCCGACGCCGAGGCCGACGGCTTCGGCGGCCGCCGCTACAACAAGGTGACCGGCGAGTCCCTGAGTTGGGGCGTCGTCGTCCACACCCCGAAATCGATCAAGGAGAAGATGCCGCTGGGCACCAACCTCAGCCTCTTCTTCAGCAAATCGGACAACTTCCGGCCCGACGCCTCGCGGCGCGACCTGCTGGGCAACCCGGTCGATCCGGCCACCGGCGACACCAAGGAGTTCGGCGTGGTGATCAACACCTTGAACGACCGCCTGTCGCTCAAGATCAACCGCTACGACACCAAGGTGAAGAACGTCACGCTCTCCGCGGACGAACTGCCCGGCTTCTACCTCATCGGCGCGGGCGAGTCGTGGGGCTACGGCTACGCGACCTGGGCCCGCAAGGGCGTGTCGGACTACTCCACCAACTACAACCGCCGCGACCGCAGCGATCCGACCAACGGCACCCCGGGCGACACCTCCGACGACTACTTCGTGAGCAACCTGCCGCTCATCAACGGCGAGCCGTGGCTCTCGTATCAGCCCTCCGGAGCGGAGTCCGACTGGACCGCCGCGACGATCCAGTCCACCTACGACGCGCAGCAGGCGGCGCTGACCGCCTTCCTCGACCCCGCCAACCGGCCACCGGAGAACTTCATGCTCAACTGGGGCTTCCGCGATTATCCGGATAGCAACTGGTGGGGGCACGATGCGGGTCAGGGCGGCCCGGGCCAGAACAACTGGACCCAAGCCACCGGCGTCGTCGTGACTGGCGACACCCGCTCGAAGGGCTGGGAGTTCGAGCTCACCGCGCAACCGACCAAGAACTGGTCGCTGACCTTCAACGCCTCCAAGACCGATGCGCAGCGTAGCAACCTCGCCAAGTCGTATGCCGACTGGATCGAGGGTCGCTGGGCGTTCTACCAGACCGCTGCGGGCAATGTCCGCCTCTGGGGCGCCGGCGCCTCGACCGAGACCGTGCGCAGCAAGTTCCAGGCTGAGGTCATGGGCGGCTACCAGTTGTTCACCCAGCTCGCCGCCGGCTCCCAGGCGCCCGAGATCCGGCCGTGGCGCTTCAACCTCGTGACCAACTACCGCTTCGCCGAGGGCTCCCTGAAGGGCTTCAACGTCGGCGGCGGCTATCGTTGGGAGGACAAGAACATCATCGGCTATCCTTTCGACCCGGCGACCAGCCTCTTCGACGTCGGCAGCCCGATCAAGGGCAAGTCCGACGACTCGATCGATCTGTGGGTCGGCTACGAGCGCAACCTGACCGAGAAGATCAAGTGGCGCATTCAGCTCAACGTGCGGAACGCGTTCGAGTCCGCCTCGCTTGTGCCGATCACCGTGAATCCGGTCGTCGAAGGGGCGGGCACCACCGCCGACCCGCGCCGGATCACCGGTTATCGTGCGGCCTCCTACCGCATCAAAGATGGCATGACCTGGAACCTCACGAACACCTTCTCGTTCTGATCGGTTAGCTGTTCGCACGGGGCGCCGCTCGCAAGGGCGGCGCCTTTGCTTTGGGCCCAGTGGCTCGCAGGCGGACGCCCGGCCTGTCCCGCGCACACCGCGGCGGGGGCGCGTCACAAAGCGCTCGCGGTCGCCTGCGGCGCGGCGCATATCCACCGCATGCCGCCGCTGCGTCTGCTCTTCCTCGGTTCCGACCCGATCGCCCTGCCGGTGCTGGAGTATCTCGCCGGCGCCGGACGGGAGCTGGCGACGCTCGTCGCGGTGTACACCCAGCCCGACCGACCGCACGGTCGGGGCCAGAAGGTGGTGCCGGGCCCGATCAAGGAGTGGGCGCTGGCGCACGGCCTGCCGGTGTATCAGCCCGAGCGGCTCGGGCCCGACGACACCGCCCGCGTGCGTGATCTCGGCGTGGATGCAGCGCTGGTGATGGCCTTCGGGCAACTCCTCAAGGACGACTTTCTCGCGGCGCCCCCGTCGGGGGTCTTCAATCTCCACACCTCGCTGCTGCCGCAGTACCGCGGAGCCTGCCCGGCGACCGTGGCCATCGCCAGCGGCGACGGCGAGACGGGCGTCACGCTCATGCGCGTGGTGCGCAAGCTCGACGCCGGTGCGATCGTCGACCAGGAGCGGGTGCCGATCGGTCCGCACGAGACGACCGCCTCGCTCGAGGCCGCGCTCGGGGTGGCCGCCGTGCCGCTCACCGCGCGCGGCCTCGCGGCCTTGCGTGCAGGCGCGCTCGCCGCGCGCGAGCAGGATGAGTCCGCGGTGAGCTACTGCCGGCGGCTGGCGAAGACGGACGGCGTGCTCGATTTCTCGCGACCGGCGGCCGAGCTGGCTCGCCGGATCAACGCGCTCATGCCCTGGCCCGGCTGCGCGATCGAGATCGGCGGAGTCATGGTGAAGCTTGGTCTCGCCGAGGCGACAGCGGGCGGCGGCGCCCCGCCCGGGACGGTGCTCGCGCCGGAATGCGATGCTCTGCCGGTGGCCACGGGCGAGGGGACCCTGCGTCTTCTGCGGCTCCAGCGGCCCGGCGGCAAGATGCTGCCGGCGACGGAATTTCTGCGGGGTTTCGCGGTGCCGACGGGCTGTGTGCTGGCCTCGCAGCCGATGCCACCATTGGTGGCGCGCGAACCGTTTCCGAGGAAGTCGTGAATTCCGGACGGAAACGATCCGCGCGAGCCAACGCGCTTGTTTTTGCCGGTCCGGTTTTGCATGCTGCGGGCATGAAACTGGTGCCCACGCTGATCGTCGGACTGATCGCAGCCGCTCCGCTGTGCGGTCAGCGGGCCGACCCGCGCGCGGTCGAGCTGGCCAACCTGCGCGAGGACGTGCGCCTGCTCCAGCAGACCGTCGCCGAGTTGCAGGCCTCGCTCGCCCAGCTCCAGCGGGACAACGCCGCACTGAGCCAGCAGGCCGAATCCGGCCGCGCCGCCAACGTCACCTTGGCACAGCTCAACGACGCGCTCGCCCAGCTCCGGCAGTCGACCGATGCCGCGCTGGCCGAGCAGAAGCGGGATACGCTCCGCTCCGTGGCCCAGCAGATCGCGGTGCTCGCGAAAGAGACCAACGCCGCGATCGCCGCGGTGGCCAAGGGACAGGCGACGCGACCGACCATCCGCACCGAGTTCAGCGACGATTTTCCCAAGGAAGGCGTGACGCACACCGTGCAGGCGGGCGAGACGCTCTCGACCATCGCCAAGCGGTACGGCGTGCCGATGAAGAATATCCAGAACGCCAACCGCATCGCGGACCCCACCAAGATCCATGTGGGCCAAAGCCTCTTCATCCCCGGATCGACCGGGCCGCTGATGCCGGCCCCGCAGGTCCGCCCCTCCAACTGACATGTCTACTCCGAAAACCCAATCCCGCCTCGGACGCGGCCTCGGCGCCTTGATCGCGTCGGGTGCCGGCACCGCCAAGAAAAGCGACGCCCCCGTTGCCGCGGCGCCGAAGTCCTCCGCCGCCGCCAGCGCACCGGCGCCGGCGGCCCTGCCCAAGCCGGATGGATATGCGGAGATCCCGGTGGCGGCGATCGAGCCCAACCCCCACCAGCCGCGCAAGGCCATCGAACCGGCGGCGCTGGCCGAGCTCGCGGAGAGCATCAGCGCCGAGGGGTTGATGCAGCCGATCGTCGTGCGCAAGGTGGGCGACAAGTATCAGCTCATCTCCGGTGAACGCCGCTGGCGTGCGCATCAGCATCTCAAGCTCAAGACCATCGCGGCGAAGGTCGTCGCGGCCAACGACGCTTCCTCGGCGGCGATGGCCCTGATCGAGAACCTCCAGCGCGAGGATCTCAACCCGATGGACGAGGCTTTCGGCTATGCCCGCCTGATGCGGGAGTTCGGCCTCACGCAGGAGCTGGCCGCCTCGCGCGTGGGCAAGGCCCGCGCCTCGGTCGCCAACGCCCTGCGGCTGCTCCAGCTCGATCCCGAGACCCAGGGCTACATCTCCAAGGGCCATCTCAGCGTCGGCCATGCCAAGGTGCTGCTCGGGCTCGAGAGCGCCGCCGAGCGCCAGCTGCTCGCCCGGCGCGTCCTCGAGGAGGGGCTCAGCGTGCGCGTGCTCGAACAGCTCGTACAGCGCCACCGGGTCGCCGCCGCCGCGCCGGGCGCCTCGGTCGGGGCCAACGGCGGTCGCGTGGTGCCGCCCGCCGAGGCCACCGCGGTGGCCAACATCGAGAAGAAGCTCACGTCCCACTTCAACGCCCGCGTGTCGCTCAAGCACTCGCCCAAGAAGGGCAAGATCGTGATCGAGTATCAGGGCAATACCGACCTGCAGCGCATCCTCGACCGCCTCGGTGTGAACGTGTGAGCAGCGGCGCGGCGGCGAGTATCGCGAGACGAGCGCCGCGAGCCCGCCGCCCATCGACGTGGTGCCGGGCGCGGGCGCTGGCGCGGGGGACGGGACTCGAACCCGTGACCGACGGTTTAGAAAACCGTTGCTCTATCCGGCTGAGCTACCCCCGCGGAGAGCCAACGGCGGCAGCATGGAAACCCGGCGGGCGCTGGCAAATCCGAACCTCGGCACCAGCGGCACCCCGTCAGATCTCGTAGTGGTCGCCACTGGTGAACGACAGCTCGACCTCGAGCGACTCGTGCCGGCGGCGGTGCCGGACCGAGAGGTTCGCGCCCTCGTAGGTGACGAGGCTGTGCGCGGGCACCGAGTTCATCAGCCAGACGTTGGAGCCGATGATCGAGTGCGCGCCGACGCGGGTGTCGCCGCCGAGGATGGTGGCGCCGGCGTAGATGGTGACGTGGTCGCCCACGTCGGGGTGGCGCTTCACGCCCTTGACGGGGTTGCCCTGCGGATCGAGGGCGAAGGATTTCGCGCCGAGGGTGACGCCCTGATAGAGCTTCACGTGGTCGCCGATGGTGGTGGTCTCGCCGATGACCACGCCGGTGCAGTGGTCGATGAAGAAGTGGGTGCCGATCCGCGCGCCGGGATGGATGTCGGCGCCGGTGCGCTCGTGGGCGTACTCGGTGAGCATGCGCGGCAGGAGCGGCACGCCGCGCTGGTAGAGGATGTGGGCGATGCGCTGGAGCGAGATCACCAATACGCAGGGGTAGGCGAGGATGATTTCGTCGTGGCTGCGGGCGGCGGGGTCGCCGTTGTAGGCGGCCTCGACATCGGTCTGGATGAGCTTGCGCAGGGCGGGCAGGGCGCCGAGCAGGTGGCCTGCCTCCTCCTTGGCGGCGGCCTTGGCGTCGGCGTGGCCGGCGAAGGCGAGGCTCTTGGCGATCTCGGTGCGCAGGCTGCGGTCGATCTTCGCCAGCAACGCGCCGACGAGGTCGGCGACTTCGCTGCGGCTCGGCGTCTGGCTTTCGAAGAAGCCCGGGAACAGCAGGTGCATGAACCCGCGCGCCAGCGCATCGACGGCCGCCTCGGAGGGCAGGTTCGACCCGTCGAGGTGGTTGATGCCGCCGTCCTGCTCGTAGGAGCGGAGCAGGTCGGCCTTGATTTGTTCGAGCGACATGGCGTCGAGGAGCCGCCGGAGGCGGATACTTACTTGATGATCATGTCCTTCACCGTCTTGCCGGCGGGGATCATGGGCAGCACGTGCTCCGTGTACGGCACAACGACGTCGAGCACAAAGGGGCCGTCGTGGTCGAGCATTTCCTGGATGGCGGCGCGGAGCTCCGACTTCTTGACGACGCGGCGGCCCTTCACGCCGAAGCCTTCGGCGATCTTGACGAAGTCCGGATACAGGCCGCCGAGGTTCTCGGGGCCGCCGATGTTGTTCTTGTCGCCGAGGATGGTGTTGCCGCGCACGCCGTTGTAGAAACGGTCCTCCCACTGCACGACCATGCCGAGGTGCTGGTTGTTCAGGATCATGGCCTTGGCGGCGATCTTCTCGACGGCGGCTGTCGCCAGTTCCTGGATGTTCATGGTGAACGAGCCGTCGCCGTCGATGTCGACGACCTGCTTGTCGGGCCGGGCGACCTTGGCGCCGAGGGCGGCGGGGTAGCCGAAGCCCATCGCGCCCAGGCCGAGCGAGCTGATGTAGCGGCGCGGCTCGGCGAAGTCGTAGTACTGCGCGGCCCACATCTGGTGCTGGCCCACGCCGGTGACGACGATGGCCTCGCCCTTGGTGAGCTCGTGGAGGGTGCGGATGGCCTCCTGCGGGAGGATGTGGGCGCTCTCGTCGTACGAGAACGGGTACTCCTGCTTCCAGGCGGCACACTGGGCGCACCACTCGGCGGAGGCGGGCGCGGGGGACTTGCGCTCGCTCTGGAGCACCAGGAGGCGGGCCAGGGCGTGTTTGGCGTCGCCCACGATGGGGAGCTGGACCCGCTTGTTCTTGTTGTGCTCGGAGGCGTCGACGTCGATGTGGACGATCTTCGCGCGGTGGGCGAAGGCCTTGGTGTCGCCGGTGACGCGGTCGTCGAAGCGCGCGCCGATGCAGATGAGCAGGTCGCACTGGTCGGCGGCGAAGTTGCCGGCGACGGTGCCGTGCATGCCGAACCACTTGAGCGAGAGCGGGTGGGTCTCCGGGAAGGCGCCCACGCCCATGAGCGTGGTTGTCACCGGGATTTGGTTGCGCTCGGCGAAGGCGCGCAGGTCGGCGCTGGCTTCGGCGGAGATCACGCCGCCGCCGATGTAGAGCAGGGGCTTCTTCGACTCGGCGAGGAGCTGGAGGACGGCGGTGAGCTGTTCGTCGGTCGCGTGCTTCTCGGGCTTGTACGCCGGGAGCTGCATCTCGGCGGGCCAGACGGGGGCGAACTTCGCCTGCTGGACATCCTTGGGGATGTCGATGACGACCGGGCCGGGGCGACCGGTGGTGGCGATGTGGAACGCCTCGCGGAAGATGCGTGGCAGGTCGTGCACATCCATGACGAGGAAGCTGTGCTTCACGATCGGCAGCGTGAGGCCGTAGAAGTCGGTCTCCTGGAACGCGCTTTTCCCGATGTATTTCGAGAACACCTGTCCGGTGATCGCGATGAGCGGGATGCTGTCCATGTACGCGTCGGCGATGGCGGAGACGAGGTTGGTGGCGCCGGGGCCGCTGGTGGCCATGCAGACGCCGGCTTTGCCGCTCACCCGGGCGTAGGCGTTGGCGGCGAACCCACCGCCCTGTTCGTGGCGGGGGAGGATGACGCGGAACTTGTCGGTCTTGGTGAAGGCCTGGTGCAGCTCCAGCGAGGCGCCGCCGGGATAGGCGAAGACGACGTCGACGCCCTCGCGGATCAGGCACTCGGCGACGCAATCGGCGCCTTTCATCTCGCGGGGGGCGTGAACGTGGGAGTGGGCTGAGGCGGTCTGGGCAGTCATGGTTGCGTCGTTCAGGGCGGCCAACCTTGGCGGTCCCCCACGGCTCGGCAAGGGTGGATTCTGGACTGCACGCCGCGGCGGGGCGGGGGATACTTCCCGGTCGACGAAAAAGGCCATGGGGCGGAGCACGGTGGCCTCGCGAGAGACCCCGGGACGCTCATGCAGCCCGCGTAGGGGGCGACCTTGGTCGCCCCGCCGGGCACGAGCAGCGGCCAGCGGGCTGAGCAAGCTCAGCCCCTACAACCGGAGGAAGGGGCCCGACCGAGTGAGACCCGCGCCAACTGCATCGTTGGCTCAGGCGAGCAGCTTGAGCAGGTCGGCCGTGGCGGGGACGTCCTTGATGATCTGCGCGGGGAGCGGCCCGACGCCGAGGTAGCGCAGGTTTGGCAACACCGCGGGCAGGGGCTCGCCCGCGTAGGCGCAGGTGAGGATGGCGTTCATCATCGCGGCCACGTAACGCTGCGCGGCGGCGGGCAGATCGGCCCACTGGCGGGCTTCGGCGAGGTCCTCGCCCCAGCCGACATGGCGTTCGTAGACGGGGGTGAGCGTCTTGCGGAACTCCTCATGGCGCGGCACGTGGCGGAGGATCTTGCCGTCGCTGGTGCGGTAACCGGTGCAGATGAGCAGGTCGTCGTTCCACTCGCCGTCCCAGGTGAGGGCGTCGATCTTGTTGATCATGACGTCGTGGTAGCCGCCGTAGCGCAGGGCGTCGCCCTTCTCGACGGCGTCGAACCAACCGACCATGCGCTGCCGGCCGGTGGAGGTACCGAACTCGATCTTCTTGAGCTTCTGGGCGAGCGGGTGGGCGTCGTCCATCTGCGTGAGGAACGTGTGGGTGCCGACCTTGGTGTCGTAGGCCTTGGCGACGCCGAACGTATGCACCGGCTGGAGCGGGATGCCGATGGATTGGAAGATCTCGGGCGTGTAGGTGTGCGAGGCGGTGACGTTGGGCGAGAAGCCGCGGCGCTTGTCGAGCCAGTAGGACTGGCCGAACTCGCCCACGACGGAGTGCCCGGCGCGCAGTTCCTCCAGCACGACCTCGCGGACCTCGACAACGCGGGGGGCGAGGGCGTGGCCGGCCTGCCAGTAGACTTCGGTGAGCAGGTCGAGGTTGAGCGTGAAGGGCTGGTTGCCCTTGAAGCGCACGAAGTCGAACTCGGCCGCGGTGAACACGCCGGCTTCGATGGCTTCGGCGTTGGCGCGCTGCTCGGCGGCGGTGAGCTTGGCGAAATAGCTGTCCCACGTTTCCGGAGTCACGCGGCAGACGTGCTGGATGGTGCGCAGGGCGCGGTCGGCGCGGGCGGCGAGCTTGCGGGCGAACGCCTCGCGGGTGCCGCGGAAATCGGTGTAGTAGATCTGCCACTGGCCGGTTTCGTCGTTGTAGGCCGGGGTGATGCCGCGGCCGGTGGAGCCGCGCGGTTCCTCGCCGAGGATGGCGACGCGGTAGTCCTCCCACGCCAGATCGAGCAGGCGGTGGCAGAGGTCGGAGACGAGGGTGCGCTCGTCGATGGCGAGGCGCTCGACGACCTTGAAACCCTTCTGTTCGAGGGGCTTGATCTCCCACCAGAACTTGCGCGGGTCGGCGACGACGCCGCTGCCGATGGCCAGATGGGTGACGGTGGACTCGATGATGCCGGCGGGGAGGAGGTTGAGCTTGATGCCGCCGGCGGTGTGGCCGGAGTTGGCGCCGCCGTTGACCTTCAACACCACCGTGACGGGCTTGCCGCCGGGGGTGGCGCGGAGTTCCTCGACCACTTCGGAAATGAGGCGGCCCTTACCTTCGTCGCCGAAGCTGATGCCGACGTCGGCGATGATCTGGCTGGTGATGGGAGTGAGCATGGCGGCGGAAGAAATGCTGATAGCGGATTGCGGATTGCGGAATGGCGGACGAGTCGGCGGCGGAAAGTGGGTGGCTGGTGACAGCGCAGCGGAGAAAGAAAAGGGCCGGAAGGGCGCTTGGCGAGCGCGGAGAGCATCCGCCACGGAAGGGCGTCTGCTCCGGAACCGCCGAGGACGTTTCGGGAGAACGTCCCTGCCTGCGGGGCCACAGCAGGCCGGGCGCCGCTCAGGCGTTCGACTTGTGGGTCTTGATCTCGATGACGTCGTGCGGGGCGGCTTCGCGTTGGCCGGCGGGGGAGACCCGCACGTAGCGGGCGCGCTGGCGCAGGGCGGCGAGATTCGGGGCGCCGAGGTAGCCGAGACCGCTTTGCACGCCGCCGATGAGCTGCCCGAGCATGTCGTCGATCGAACCGGAGACTTCCTTGAGGGCCTCGATGCCTTCGGCGGCGACCTTGCGCGTGGAGTCGTTCTTGTCGTGGCCGTAGCGGGCGGCGGAGCCGGCCTTCATGGCTGCGATGGTGCCCATGCCGCGGTACTGTTTGAAGAGCTTGCCGTCGATCTCGACGATCTCCCCGGGCGCCTCGCGGCAGCCGGCGAGCAGCCCGCCGCACATGACCGCGTCGGCGATGGTGAGGGCCTTGACGATGTCGCCGGATTTCACGATGCCGCCGTCGGCGATGAGGCGCACGCCCTTGGCGGCGGCGGCCTTGCTGGAGACGTGCAGCGCGGTGAACTGCGGGATGCCCACGCCCGCGACGATGCGGGTCGAGCAGATAGAGCCGGGGCCCTGGCCGACCTTGATGGCGTTGGCGCCGCAGTCGGCGAGGTACTCGACGCCGGAACCGCTGGTGACGTTGCCGGCGATGAGGGTGAGGGTGGGGAACGCGTCGCGGATAAGCTTCACCGTCTCGCCGACGCCCTTGGTGTGTCCGTGGGCGGTGGAGACAGCGATGCAGTCGACGTGCTCGGCGACGAGGGCGGAGATGTGGTTGACGATCTTGTCGCGATCGAGGGAGCCGTCGGCGCGGCGGACGGGGGAGACGGCGGCGCCGCACACGAGGCGGAAATCGGTGTCGCGGGCGGGTTTGCGCAGGGTCTTGGCCTCGGAGAGGATACGTTCGACGTCGGAGCTGGTGAGCAGGCCGCGGAGCTTCCCGGCGTCGTCGACGACGAGCATCTTGTTCAGGCCGAGGTGCTCGTTGAAGAAACGGTCGGCGGCGCGGATCGGGTCGTTGCCGAGGTCGCGGACGTTGATGGTGAAGAGCTTCTCGCGCGGGGTCATCGACTCGGCGACGGACTTGGCGCGGTAGCGGTCCTTGACGACGTTGCCGCCGAGCAGGCCGACGAGGCGACCGGCGTCGTCGACCACCGGGAAGGCGCGGAAGTCGAAGTGTTTCTGCTCCACCAGCGCGAGCACGTCGGCGATGTGCTGCGTGGGCTGCACGGTGATCGGATCCTGGATCATGCCGTGGACATGACGCTTCACGCGGGCGACCTCCTTGATCTGGTCCTTCGGGGCCATGTTGTAGTGGACGATGCCGATGCCGCCGTTGAGGGCCATGGCGATGGCCATGCGCGACTCGGTGACGGTGTCCATGTCGGCCGAGATGATCGGGACCTGGAGGCGGAGGGAGTCGGAGAGGACGGTGGCGAGATCGGTATCCTTCGGGAGGATTTCGGAGAAGAGCGTGGCCAGGGAGACGTCGTCGTACGTCAGGGCCATGGGCCGGTTGGCGGCGAAGAATTCGTCGGCCGGGAGATAGAAATTCGCGTCGGTGGCGGCGGTGAAGCTCATGGGCGAGTTTAACTTCGACGGGGAGGGGAAGGGGTCAATGCGGATTTGCGGAGCCGGGCGGTTTGCGCCGGAGCCGCCGGGGTATGGCCCCGCAACCCGTGGGCGCACGGACGCCACCGGGCGCCGGCTAGCGTTGCGTCAGCGCCTGCACCGGTGGAATACGCGTGGCGCGGCCGGCCGGGATCGCGCCGAATCCGATGCCGATGGCGAGGGCGAGCGCCAGCGTGGTGGCGGTGGCGTTGAGCGACACGTCGAGCGTCCAGCCGGTCCCGCAGGCCACTGTCGCGACGCCGATGCCACCGAGCACGCAGCCGGTGGCCCAGCCGGTGAGGGCGAGCAGGCAGGATTCGGCAAAAAACTGGAGGAAGATCGCGCGCGGCTGCGCCCCCACCGCCATGCGCAGCCCGATCTCGCCGGTGCGCTCGCGCACGGAGAGCAGCATCAACGCGAGCATGCCGGCGCCGCCGACGACGAGCGCGACCAGCGCCAGCCCGGTGCCGTAGCGGCCCAGCGAGGCCGTGAGCTCGTTCTGGATGGCGCGGGTCTTGGCGGTGCTCTGCACGGCGAAATCGTCCGCGCCCGCGCCGACGCCGCGCCGGTGCCGGGCGCGCAGCAGGGCGGCGACGGCGGCCTCCGCCTCCTCGACCGCCGCGGGCTCCACGACGCCCACATAGGCGGAGGTGAGCCACCGAGCGTTGAATACCCGGCGCAGCGCGGTGGCGAGCGGCACGAGCACCTGGTTGTCCTGGTCGGCGCTGTCGGTCGTGGCGCCCTTCGGGGCGAGCGTGCCGACGATCTCGAACGGCACCCCGCGGATGCGCAACTCCCGGCCCACGGCATCGCCGCCGGGAAACAGCTCGCGCGCCACCGACGCGCCGATCACCGCCACTCGGCGGGTTGATCGCTCGTCGTCCGCCGTGAGGAAACGGCCGTCCGCCAGCTCGAAGCGGCGCAGGGATCGGTAGCTCTCGGTAGTGCCGCGGACCTTCGTCTTCACCGAGGCCCGCCCGACCTTTACACGGACGGTATCCTCGATGGCGGGGGCGACGGCGCGGATCTTCGGCAGCGTGGCGATCGCCGCGATATCCTCGGGCTGGAGCGTGGCGGCCCAACCGGCGATCTGCCGGCGGGCCACCTGCGGCTTGATCGGCCGCGGTTTGACGAGGAGCAGGTCGGTGCCCAGCGCCTCGACGGCGCGCGCCATCTCCAGCTCGGCGCCGTCGCCGATCGCCCGCGCGACGACGAAGGCGGCGACGCCCGCCGCGATCCCCGAGAGCGCCAAGGCCGTGCGCAGCGGATACGCCAGGAGCGGATGGAGCGTGGAGCGGAGGTGGCGGCGGAGTTTCATCCCGATTTCAAGAGACGACAGAAGCTGGGAACCCGCCCGGGCCGGGCGATTTCGGGAGCAAGAATCCCGGGCATCTCCCACATCCGAAGAGGGTATAGACCACGGATTACACGGATCATCACGGATAGGCTTCCGGTCATCAGTGCCCATCCGCGGAATCCGTGGTCCTTTCCTATGAACCGAGTTCCTTGTGCGGGAACGAAGGAAACAAAGGTACCCGGACAAAGGGAGGCCTGTGCTCGCGCGATTCCGGCTTTCTTCGTGCCTGGGTGGCGGGATTCGTTGTGCCGCATGCTATAGTTCGGCTCCTTCGCCCTTCGTTCTCTTCGTTGCCTTTTGTCGGTTTCATCCGGGCCTTCATGGGTCAGCGCAGCGCATCCACCGGACGAAGCCGGGCGGCGCGCAGCGCCGGGACCACGCCCGCGAGCAGACCGGTGACCAGCGCCAGCGCCAGGCCGAGGAGCGCGACGCGCAGCGAGAGCACCGCCCCCAGGTCGAGGCGCCGGGCCACCAGTTGGGCCGCCGCGCTGCCGAGCAGGATGCCGAGGAGGCCACCGCCGAGCATCGTGAACGCACTCTCGGCGACGAACTGCCGGGCGATGTCGGCCGGGCATGCGCCGATCGCGCGGCGTACCCCGATTTCGGCCACGCGGGCGTTCACCGCGCCGGCCATCAGCGTGGCGGCGATGAGCCCCGCGACGAGCAGCACCACGACCGAGGCGAGCGGCAGGTACACCGTGACGATGCGCTGCATCTTGCCGAGGAGCTGGCGGACTTCGGAGGGCGTGAGGAGGGTGAAGTCGTCGGGCTGCCCCTGGAGCAGGGCGTGGCGCGAACGCAGCGCCTCCCGGATCTGCGCGGCGGCGGCCGCATTCTGCGCCGGGTCGCCGATCAGGAGTTTGGCGACGCTGATCGTGTCGACGTTGGCGAGCCGGCGCATGAGCGTGGAGACGGGTACGACGATCTCGTTGTCCCGGTCCATGCCGTGCAGGTCGGTGCCGAAGCGCTCGAGCACGCCGACGACCGTGAAGGGCACGGCGTCGACCATGATCTCCGCGCCCAACGGGTCAGCGCCGGCGAACAGATCGCGCACGAGTGTCTCGCCGATGAGGGCGACGCGCTCGCGGCGTTGGACGTCGGCGGCGTCGAAGAAACGGCCGCGCGACACGGTGCGAGCCCAGACTTTCCCGGCGCGTTCCGACTGCCCGAGCACGCGGGCCGTCGCCGTGTTTCCGGCACACCGCACGGAGACGATCTGCACCTGCTGCGGGTCCCAGTCGACCACGGCGGGCACGGCGGCGGCCGCGGCGGCGATGTCGTCGATGGTGAGGCGGGCGGCGTCGGGCCGGGGGCCGTCGACGAGCTGCATGCCGCCGGCGACGACGACGACCGAGGAGTCGCCGAAGATCTGCTGCACGGTGGTGAGCATCTTGCGACGGAGGCCCTGGCCGACATCGAGGACGAAGGTCAACGCGGCCACGCCGACGAGGCTGCCGATCATGATGGAGGCGCTGCGCAGGCGGTGCCGGCGGAGCGAGCGGAGGCTGTCGCGGAGAAGGCGCGAGGGGCTCATCGGGTCTCCTCCCGGGCGGCGGTGTGGGCGAAGTCGCGGACCTCGTCGGAGGCGACGCGGCCGGCGTCGATGCGGATGACGCGCCGGGCGCGAGCGGCCACGCGTTGGTCGTGGGTGACGAGGATGACGGTTCGCCCGTTGCGGTTGAGGGCCTCGAAGAGGTCGAGGATGTCGTCGGCGGATTTCGGGTCGAGGTTGCCCGTGGGCTCGTCGGCCAGGAGGAGCGTGGGCTCGTTCACCAGTGCTCGGGCAATGGCGACGCGTTGCTGTTGTCCGCCGGAGAGCTCGGTCGGCTTGTGGTGCAGGCGGTCGGCCAGGCCGACGGCCTCCAGCGCCCTGCGCCCGGCGCCGGCGGGCGGCTCGTTGCCCGAGTAGAGCAGGGGCAGCTCGACGTTCTCCAACGCGCTTGCCCGCGGGAGCAGGTGGAACGCCTGGAAGACGAAGCCGAGATGCCGGTTGCGGAAACGCGCCTGGGCGGCGACGTCGAGCTGGGCGACGTCGGTCCGCTCGAAGCGGTAGCGGCCGGCGGTGGGCTGGTCGAGGGTGCCGATGATGTTCATCAGCGTCGATTTGCCGGAGCCGGAGGTGCCGACGATGGCGACGAATTCGCCGCTGGCGATGTGCAGCGACACGCCCGCGAGGGCGTGCACCGGAGCGGCGCCGGGGCGGGTGTAGGTTTTTTCGATGTCTTCGAGTTCGATCATGGCGAAACGGGGGTGCGGTCGGGGCGCGACGCGAGGGTGTCACCGGAGGTCGGCGACGGAGCGATGCGGACGATGGCGGTCATCTCGGGACGGAGGGTTCGGCCCGCGCGCGGCTCGAAGCGCAGCACGACGATGTAGTTGACCACGTTGTCGCGGATTTCCGCCTTCGGGTAGATGGCGGTGACGGCGCCGGAAAACTCCTCCGCGCCGTAGGTGTCGACGGTGAAGGTGGCGTGCTGGCCCGGCTCGATCCGGCCGATGTCGGTCTCGTCGACATAGGCCCAGACTTCGAGGCGGCGCAGATCGATCAGGGTCACGAACGTCGGGGCGGAGAAACTGGCGGAGACCGTCTCGCCCTCCTGCGTGGCGACGGAGGCGACGACTCCGCCGATCGGGGCGGTGATGATGGCGCGGTCGAGCTGGATCTGGGCGTAGTCGACGGCCGCCTGTGCCGCCGCGACCTGCTGCCCGGCCACGGCGTGTGCCCGCTCTGCCATGTCGAGGTCTCCGGCCGAGATCGCGCGGGCGGCGGCGATGGCGCGCTGGCGCTCCAGGTTCGCGGCGGCATAGTGCAGCTCGGCGAGGGCGAGCCGGTGGTCGGCCACGGCCTTGGCGTGCAGTGCGAGCAGTTCGCGGTCGTCGAGTTCGGCGAGTCGTTGGCCCGCCGCCACCGTGTCGCCGACCTGGACATGGAGGCGGCGGACCACCCCGGAGAGTTGCGAGCCGACCCGCACCTCGGCGCCGACCTGCGGCTTGATCACGCCGGAGGCTTTGACTAGCCGCGCCGGGTCGACGGCGGCGCTTGGTGCGACCGGAGTCGCCACGGCGGTGGGCGCCGTCGGCGCTTCGGCGGGAGCGGCCCGCAAGCAGAAGAGCGTGCCGAAGAGGAACGGCCCGAGCGCGAGGACTGACAGGTGCATCCTCATGGGCGGGACGTGCCGGCGGGGGAACGGCGGGTATCGAGATGCTGGTGCATGCCGGCAGCGTGCACGGTGAAGCCGTAGTCACCTCCAGCGGAAAGGCGCCAAGGTGCTGCGGCGAAGGCGTGGCGGCGGATGCCGCCACGCGCCCAGGGCGCCCGTGAAACCGGCTACGCCAGCTGGGTGCGGTCGAGCGCGCGGTACTGGATCGCCTCGAGCAGGTGCGGGGCCTCGATGTGTTCGGCCCCGGCGAGGTCGGCGATCGTGCGCGCCACCTTCAGGATGCGGTCGTAGGCGCGGGCGGAGAGCGAGAGCTGGTGCATCGCGTGCTCGAGCAGGTCGCCGAGCATGGTGTTGTGCGCGCAGTGGCGGCGGATCTGGGCGGGTGTCATGCGGGCGTTGCTGTGCGTGCGCGTGCCGGCGAAACGCGCCTGCTGCACGGTGCGCGCGGCCTGCACACGGGCCCGGATCGCGGCGGAGCTTTCGCCCAGCCGGTCGGAGCGCAACTCGGCCACGGAGAGCGACGGCGCCTCGATGTGGAGGTCGATGCGATCGAGCAGCGGCCCGCTGACGCGGGCCCGGTAGCGCTGGATCTGGCTGGGCGAGCAGCGGCATTCGCGCTTCGCGTCTCCAAGATAACCACACGGGCAGGGGTTCATGGCGGCCACGAGCATGAAGTTGGCGGGCAGGGTGACCTTGCCGGCGCTGCGGGAGATGGACACCTGGTTGTCCTCGAGCGGCTGGCGGAGGACCTCGAGGGCGGAGCGCTTGAACTCCGGCAGTTCGTCGAGGAAGAGCACGCCGTGGTGGGCGAGCGAGATCTCGCCCGGGCCGGGGATGGCGCCGCCGCCGATCAGGCCGACGTCGGAGATGGTGTGGTGCGGCGCGCGGAAGGGGCGGGCGAAGGTGCGCAGTTCGCCGTGGAGGGTGTGGCCGGCGGCGCTGTGGATGGCCAGCATCTCGAGGAACTCGTCGAGCTGCGGCGCTGGCATGATCGTTGGGATACGTTTCGCGATCATCGATTTGCCGGAGCCGGGCGGCCCGACGAGCAGGAGGTTGTGGTTGCCGGCCACGGCGATCTCGACGGCGCGGCGCACGGCCGCCTGGCCCTTGATCTCGGCGAAGTCGGGGGCGCCCTCGGGGTCGGCCGCCGGGGCCGGCGCGGTGGCCGGGAGCGGCGGGAGCGCGAGCTGGCCGGCGAGGAAACGCACGGCCTCGTCGAGCGTGCGGATCCGGTACACGGGTACACCGGCGACCAGCGCGGCCTCCTCGGCGGAGACGGGCGGCAGCACCACGCCGCGCTTGCCCAGCCGGCGGGCGAGCAGCGCCATGGCCAGCGCGCCGCGAACGGGCCGCGTGGTGCCGGAGAGCCCGAGCTCGCCGGCGATGAGGTAGTCGCCGATGGCGTCGGCGGCGAGCTGGCCGGTGGCGACGAGCATGCCCAGCGCTATCGGCAGGTCGTAGCAGGGGCCCTCCTTGCGCAGGTCGCCGGGGGCGAGGTTGATGGTGGTGCGGGTGCGCGGCGGGTGCAGCCCGCTGTTGGCGAGGGCGGAGCAGACGCGGTCGTCGGATTCCTTGACGGCGGCGTCGGGCAGGCCGACGAGGATGAGGCGCGGGTCGCCGGACTCCCCGGTGTTGACCTCGACCTGCACGGGAACGGCCTCGATGCCTTGGAGCGCGGCGGAGAAGATGGTGGCGAACATACGGCGACGGGGTGCGCGCCGGGGGGCTGGCGGGTAGTGGAATGCCGGAGCCGGCGGCGCGGGGCAAGCCGGGAAGCGCGAACGGTGACCGGTGGGCCGTGGACGGTGGGCGGTGAACGGTGACGGTGAATAGGCGCAGGACCGGTCTTTGACCGGCAGCTGTGGGCAAGCGATTGGGGGGCCGACTGGCGACTGAAACCGGAGGGCGTGGGTCGGCCTGTTGCACTCCCGTGCCGTGGTCCAGCGGGTACGCGGCAGGGGCGGTGGACGGGGCTGGTGGGACTGTGGCCGAGGGGCGGCGGCCGTGGGCGCGCGGCCCAGAAGGGGGTTGCCGGGGCGGGCGGGGCGGGCATCGTGGGCGGGCCCATGGGCAACCAGACTTCCAGCACCGCCAACCCGGCCGCCGCGCCGGCGGCCCGCGAGATGCCGCCGGCCGACTGGCCGCGCCCGCGGCTGGTGTTGGGACTGAGCGGCGGCATGGGATGTGGCAAGTCGACGGCGACACGGTTCTTCGCCGACTGCGGGTTCCGCACGGTCGATTGCGACCGGATCGTGCGCGACGAGTTGCTGCCGCGGGCCGAGATCGTGGCGGCCGTGGCGGCACGCTTCGGTGCGGCGGTGGTCGGGGCCGACGGCCGGCTGGATCGGGCGGCGGTGGCGGCGCGGGTGTTTGCCGACGATGCGGACCGGCGGTGGCTGGAGGCGCTGCTGCACCCGCTGGTGCGGGCCTCGTGGCGGGCCGCGCTGGCCGGCGATCTGGCGGCCCGGTGGGTGGTGGAGGTCCCGTTGCTCTTCGAGAAGGGTTTGGAGAATTGGTTTGATTCCACCATCTGCGTGGCCACATCGTCCGCCCAGCAATTGTCACGGCTGCAGGCGCGCGGAGTCCCACCCGACCTCGCCGCCGCACGGATCGCCAAGCAGCTTCCGCTTCCCCGGAAAATCGCCGCCGCCGACTTCGTCCTCCTCAACGACGGGTCCCTCGATTTCCTCAAGGAACAGGTCGCTTCGCTCGCCGGCCGCTGGCTCTAGCGACACCACCGATCGTCCTCCCTGTGCCGCGCGCATGGCCGCCGGCCGTTTTCCCGTTCCGCAATGGAAACTCCCCGTTCGTCGAAAGACTCCGACAGCAGCGCTGTCCCTCCCGATTCCGAAGGCTCGGCCCCGAAGCGCCGCACCTCGCGCCTGACCCGTGGCAAGTCCACCGCCCCGCGTGGGCGCAAGAAGGCCGAGGCCGAGCCCGCCGCCCCCGCCCCGGAGCCCGAGTCGCAGCCGGAGGCGCCGCGCGCCGCCGTGCCCGAGGCGACACCGGATCGGACCCCGGAGCCAGCGTCCCGCCCGCCGGCGCACCAGGAGGTGTTGTCCTTCTCCCCCGACGACGAACCGCCACCGGCCGCGGAGCGTTTCTCCGAGCCCGCGGGCGAACCGTCCTCCATCGCAGCGCCGGCTGGCCCGGAGGCTTTCGTGCCGCAACCCGGCGAGGGCGGCCAACCGCAGCAGCCACCGGAGCCCGGCCAGGGCCAGGGCGGCGGGTTTCCGCCCGGAGGCAAACGTTTCGGCCGCGACTATTGGAAACAGCTCAAGCTCGAGAAGAAGAAGGCCAAGCTGCTGCGCCAGCAGGCGCAGGGCGGCCCGCCGGCCCCCGGAGGCCAGCCCGAGCAGGGTGGTGCGCCCGGCGGCGGCCAGTTCGAGCAGGGCGGTGGTGCGCCGCCGCGTCGCGGTGATCGCCCCGGCCGCGGCGAGCGCGGCGGCCGGCACGAACGGGGCAACCGGTTCGAGCGCGAGCGTGCCCCGCAACAGCCGCCCCCGCCCAACTTCGTGCAGGTCACCGGTGACCTGCCGCCGGCCGAGCGTTTCGCCGACCTCGGCGCACTCGAGACCATCGCCGCCGACATCGGCAGTGCGGGCGGCGAGCCGATCGCCATCAACGAGCTCGCGCCGCTTTCGCTCGCCGAGCTGGGCAACTTCGCCCGCCAGCAGGGCGTGACCTTCGACGGCGTGCCGAACCGGTTCCAGATCCTGAAGGGGATTCTCCAACACGCGGCCGCGCAGAAGCGCCCGATCGTCGACCGCGGCTGGCTCGACCTCACCGACCGCGGCCACGGCTTCATCGTGCACGCGCACGACAACTACCGGCTTTATCCGGACGACACCTTCGTGCCCGAGAGCCTCGTGAAGAAGTACGGCCTCAAGCGCGGCGTGCAGCTCGAGGTGCAGGTGCAGGCGCCCCAGGAGAACGAGCGTTGCCCGGCCGCCGTGAAGATCGTCTCCGCGATGGGCCGTGCGCCCGAGTTGCTGGCGACCGTCACGCCGTTCGAGGAGCTCGAGCCGTATTATCCGCTCAAACGCATCCTGCTCGAGGTCCCTGGGGCCGAGTCGAAGGACATCTCGATGCGCCTGGTCGACATCGTCACCCCGATCGGCTTCGGCCAGCGCGGTCTGATCGTCGCGCCGCCGCGCACCGGCAAGACGGTGCTGATGCAGAACATCGCCAACTCCGTCTCGGACAATTTCCCCGAGGTGAAGCTGATCATCCTGCTCGTCGACGAACGTCCCGAGGAGGTGACCGACTTCCGCCGCCACACCAAGGGCGAGGTCGTGAGCTCCACGTTCGACGAGTCCCCCGAGAGCCATGTGCACTGCGCGGAGATGGTCGTCGAGCGCGCGCGCCGCATGGTGGAGCAGGGCGAGCACATTGTCATCTTGCTCGACTCGATCACGCGCCTGGCTCGCGCCTACAACAACCTCACCGGCAACAGCGGCAAGATCGGCACCGGCGGCCTCGAGACCACCGCGCTGCAGAAGCCGAAGCGCTTCTTCGGCTCCGCCCGCAACATCGAGGGCGGCGGCAGTCTCACCATCGTGGGCACGGCGCTCATCGACACCGGCTCCAAGATGGACGAGGTCATCTTCGAGGAGTTCAAGGGCACCGGCAACATGGAGCTCCACCTCGACCGCGACCTGGTCAACAAGCGCATCTTCCCCGCGGTGAACATGGACCGCTCCGGCACCCGCAAGGAGGAGCTGCTCTACCACCCCGACGAACTCCAGCGCATCTTCTCGATGCGCCGCTCGATGCAGGGCTTGCCCGGCACCGAGGCGATGGAGATGGTCATCAGCCGTCTCAAGAAAACGAAGTCGAACGTCGAGTTCCTGATGGGGCTCAATCGCTGAGCTGGAGGGACCGCACGAGAGACCGCGTATCGCGTCCGCCGTGCAAGCCACCATCGAAAACGTCGTCCGCCTGGCCGAGGAACGCCACCTCCTCGGACCGGAGGCCGCGGCGATCGTGCGGGGGCGGCTCCAGGTTCCGGCGGCCAGCCGGCCGCCGCTGATCGACCTGCTGGGCGAAGCGGGCGCGGTGCCCGTGGAGTCGGCGGTCGCGCTGCTGGGTGAGGCGCTGGCCCTGCCGGTGCTCGCCGCCGCGGAGCTGGCTCCGGAGCCGGCCGCCTTGGCCGCGGTCTCGCGCGAGACCGCCCAGCGCGCCGGGGCCTTGCCGCTGGCGCGCCGCGGCGCGGTGTTGCGGGTGGCGGTGGCGGATCCCTTCCATCCCGCGCTCGAGGCGATTGGCCAGGAGGCGCAGGCCGCGCTCGATCCTGTGTTGGCGCCGGCCGAGGCGATCCGTGCGGCTTTGGCGATTCACTACGCGCCGGTGCGCGCGCCGACCGCGGCGACCGCGGAACCGATCGGCGGGGCCGCGACCGCAGGAGACGCCGCCGCGCCGATCGCGCGCCTGGTCCAGCACATCGTCGAGGAGGCGCTCCGCCGCCGCGCCTCCGACATCCATCTCGAGCCGCGCGCCCGGGGCCTGCGCATCCGGCTGCGCATCGACGGCGTGCTGCAGGAGATGGACGCTCCACCGCCGCACGTGCGCGCCGCGCTGATCTCGCGGCTCAAGCTCATGGCGCGGATGGGGCAGATCGGAAGAGCACACGTCTGAACTCCAGTCACACCTCTGTATCTC
>ENA-UPSM01001161-UPSM01001161.1-activated-sludge-metagenome-genome-assembly--contig:-NODE-1161-length-35762-cov-13.846921_pt1 | contig 35762 bp, 30 predicted proteins | sample MGYA00238181_ERZ773283 | MGnify/ENA primary metagenome ERZ773283 (study PRJEB29023, sample SAMN05720199) | activated sludge metagenome | isolation source: Anaerobic digester | place: Japan...
GTAACCGCGCTTACCAAAGCGGCCCTGGACGGCGACTTCGAGAAGGCCCGCGAGCTGCAGTACCGGCTCCTGTCGGCGTTCCGCGGTTCGTTCGTCGATACCAATCCGGTACCCATCAAGGCCGCGATGGCCATGAAGGGTCTTCCGGCGGGAACCACCCGGCTGCCGTTGGCGCCGCTCGCAAAAGACCTGGAAGATACCGTGCGGAAGGCGTTTGCCGAAGCAGGTTTGTTGTAAGTTTCCGGTTGGAGACATTGTCTTGCCGGGCATGCAGCCCGGCAAACCCTATATCAGTTTGGAGAACATACCATGAGTAACAAGATACCCGTTGGCATTCTCGGCGCGACCGGCGCCGTAGGTCAGAATTACATCAATCTATTACAGGACCATCCCTGGTTCGAGGTCACCTACGTGGCCGCAAGTCCCCGTTCCGCCGGGAAGCGTTACCGCGAGGTAGTAGCGACCCGCTGGCTGCTGGGAGCGAACATTCCCGCGGGCGTCGCCGACCTCATGATCGAGGACGCGAATATCCCCGAGAAGGCGAAGGGCAAGTGCCGCTTCGTATTCAGTGCGCTCGAGCTCGAGTCCAAGGACGCCATCAAGGAGCTGGAAAACGCCTATGCTGCCCTCGGCATTCCGGTCGTTTCCAACGCGTCGGCCCACCGCTGGACGGACAACGTGCCCATGCTCATTCCGGAAATCAACCCGGACCATGTCTCGGTTATTGACGCCCAGAAGAAGGCGCACGGCTGGGATACCGGTTTTGTCGCCGTAAAGCCGAACTGTTCCGTGCAGAGCTACATGGCTCCTCTCTGGGCGCTCATGCAGGCTGGCTACGAGATCAAGCGCATGATCGTGAATACCCTCCAGGCCGTGTCAGGTGCCGGATATCCCGGTGTGCCGAGTCTGGACATGATAGACAACATCGTTCCCTTTATCGGCGGCGAGGAAGAAAAGAGCGAGCGCGAGCCGCTCAAGATTTTTGGCTCGGTCAAGGACGGCAAGATCGTCAATGCCGCCGAGCCGCTTGTGGCCGCGCATTGCAACCGTGTGCCGGTCATCAACGGGCATACCGCCTGCGTGAGCCTCGAGTTCGGCGACAAGAAGCCTTCGCTCGAAGAAATCGAACGAATCTGGACTGCTTTCCGCGGGTTGCCCCAGGAGCTGGATCTTCCCTTCGCGCCGAAGCAGCCCATCATCGTGCGCCATGAGCCGAACCGCCCCCAGCCCCGTCGCGATCGCGACGAAGACAAGGGCATGGCCGTGTCCGTGGGGCGCCTCCGCGAATGCCCGGTGTTCGACATCCGCTTTGTAGGCCTCTCGCACAACACCGTACGCGGTGCCGCGGGCGGTGGTATCCTCAATGCCGAACTGCTCAAGGCCAAAGGCTACCTTTCATGAATGAAAAGACCTTTCCCCTGCGCAAGGACGAGCTCGAGGGCTTGTCCGGGCAATACCCCACGCCCTTTTACCTCTACGACGAGCGGGCAATCCGTGAAAACGCGCGCAGGTTTACCGCGGCCTTTTCACGCTTTCCCGGTTTCCGCGAGTATTTCGCGGTAAAAGCCTGCCCGAATCCCTATATTCTGAAAATTCTTGCCTCCGAAGGCTTCGGCGCGGACTGTTCGAGCCTGCCCGAGCTCATTCTCGCCCAGAAAGCGGGTATTACCGGCGAACAGGTCATGTTCACCTCGAACGAGACGCCCGAAAAGGAATATGTGTACGCCAACCTCATGGGTGCTACCATCAATCTTGATGACTATACACACATCGACTATCTCGAACAGGCGCTCGGCGGCATTCCCGAGCTCATCTCCTTCCGGTACAATCCGGGGCCGCTCAAGGAAGGGAACGCCATCATCGGGAAGCCGGAGGAAGCCAAGTACGGCCTTACCCGGGCGCAGATACTCGGCGCGTATGCTGAAGTACAGAAGCGGGGCGCAAAGCGGTTCGGCCTTCACACCATGGTGGCGTCGAACGAACTCAATCCCGACTACTTTGTTGAAACTGCCGTGATGCTCTTCGAGCTCGCGGTAGAAATTAAGGAGAAAACCGGCGCCGCAGTCGAGTTCATCAACATGGGCGGCGGCATCGGCATTCCCTACCGCCCGGAACAGACCGCGGTTGACTACTCGTATATAGCGGATGGCATGAGGGCAGCCTACGACCGCATCATGGTCCCTGCCGGACTCGGGAACGTCGCCATTTTCTTCGAATGCGGCCGCCCCATCACCGGCCCCTACGGCTGGCTCGTAAGTCGCGCAATCCACGAAAAGCATACCTACCGCGAGTACATCGGTGTGGATGCAAGTATGGCGGATCTCATGCGGCCGGGCATGTACGGCGCGTATCACCATGTGAGTGTCGCCGGCAAGGAACAAGCCCCGCATGATCAGGTGTACGATGTAGTGGGCTCCCTCTGTGAAAACTGCGACAAATTCGCCGTACAGCGAAGCCTTCCGAAAATAGAGAAGGGTGATTTTGTCATTATTCACGACGCGGGCGCGCATGGCCGGGCCATGGGGTTCAACTACAACGCAAAACTTCGCGCAGGGGAACTCTTGCTCCGTGGAGACGGCAAAATCGTGGAAATTCGCCGTCGGGAAACCGAGGATGATTACTTTGCAACACTCGATTTCAAGGGCCTGGGACGCTTTACCGTTTAATATCGATTAAATGTAGATATTGGCCATTTTTATTGTTTTTTACTTTCTCAAGTGATACAATTTCTCGAATGTATTTACTGCGAACTCCGCGCAAGGACGGCGGGCTGTTTCGGGTTCTTCCGTACGCAACAGGGATGTGCATTAAAAAAGTTATCTCCAAATTGTGCGAAATGATAAATCCGGACGACACCGTATCCTCCTCGTGCTAGAGTTCACCATGGTAAAAAGTTATCGTGTACGAGAAAAGTGAGGTATACCGTGGCGGTATCCGAAAAAAAATGTCTGCTTCCTGCTTTGATACTTATTATTTTTTCCCTGCCGCTTTCGGCGATTGATTTGGGCTTCAGGCTTACGCCGGTTGCTTCTATTCCGGCAGGATCCGAATCTACGTCGGTTTTTACTGTTGGAGCAGGAGCTTTCCTGAATGCTGAAGTCGAGCTTATGGGGAGGTTTGCCGTGGGACCCGAGATAGGGGTATATGTTAATCCTCTCGATGGCCCAAGTTCTACTGTCCAGTTTGTGGCGTTGGGCATGAATGTATCTACCTTTTATTTCCCCTTTTCCCGTGTATCAGTTCGCGCCAGCGCAACGTTTGGTGCGTATGAATCCATCTCCGAGTTCAGTACCTATCTCCACATGTGATGGAAGGGCTACGCTGAAGCCGGGTTCCGCTTTTCTCCCCGTGTAACGGTTTCCGTCGGTGCGGGCTACATCAACTTTATGCAGAATAAACCGGGACCCCTGTACGCCGGAATTCTTGCAGGCCTTTCCGGTCATATCGCGCTTGATACCAAACCTTCAGAGGGAAGCATTACTGTTTCCCTCGAACAGCCAGACCCGGTGTTTCCGCTTTTCGCCGGCATGCACCGTGAAAACGGCATCGGCACCCTGAGCATAATGAATAACGAGTCTGCGGAGATCCGCATTGTCACCGTGAATTTTACGGCCGGCAACTACAGTGCCTCCCTCATGAACTGCGGAACCGTGGAGGTCCTGCGCAAAAGGAAGTCCGTAGATATTCCCCTGTACGCGGATTTTGCCCCGTCCATCTTTATTTTACCGAAGACGGAAAAATGCCCGGAAAAATACTGGTGTCGTATGAATTGCTCGGTTCGAGCCGGACAATCAGTGTCCCCGTTGTCGTGTGCGTATTCAACCGGAACAGCATCCGCTGGACAGATGCCTCCGCGCTTGCCGCCTATGTTTCTCCGAACGCGCCCGAGGTTCTCGATCTTTCAAAATACCTCCTCGGTGAGCTCGGTGTCGTCCGGGTCGAGATCGGCGAGAATGGCCTGTTCGTACGCGGGATCAATCAATTTTGCCGCCGACGAGAAGAAGTCCTCACGGTAGTCGCGGTAGGTTGCAAAGGTGATGCCGTCGTCGGGCTGTTCGCCTTCGTACAGGAGTTCCCGGATGTACTGGGCATTTGAATACTTTTCAAGCGGTGTTTCATCGTCGGGCCAGTGGATGAGAATGGAACCATCGGTTGTCCGGGGAATCCGGATGGTTGTTTCGGTTCCGTGTACCTGCGCGTTTGTCAGGGTAATGGCGGAATCGGTTACGGTAACTTCGGGATTGCCCAGGTAGTCCAGCAGGGGAACGAAGACGAGCTGGCCGTAGTAGAGATCGTTGAATTTATGCAGGAGGTGAACCCGGCGTCGGTAGCCGTCTGCGTCGGGATCCGCGTTTACAAATCCGGTGTTTTTCGCTCTGCGGAGGAGGAGGGAAATCGCCGGGTGGATACCGATCGCTTCGGGCGTTTTGGTATCGTGCTGGACCGAAAGATCGGTGAGCGCGATACGGGATTCCAGCCATTCGGTATCATGATTGGCCATATTGAACGTTTTTTCGTCGCCGATAATATCGTTTGCGTTGATCATCGTCAGGGTGAGGTAGGAATCCCCGAAAAACTTGAGTGTTTTGGCGAAGTATTCGTCCACATCGCGGGTTACATAGGCGATGGAGGTGTCCAGGGAGCCCTTGATACCGCTGTTGAATTCAATGAGCATGTCGCGGTAGGCCTCGAGTTCGTCGCGGGTGGGGTTCTGTCCGGCGATGCTGTCGAGTATCTGGGCAACTGCCGAATTGATCTGCTCGAATCCGTAATCCAGGTATCCGGGCAGTTCGTTTTGAACATAGGCCGGATCCACCTTGACCGGGCTACGGTCAAGGTAGCTGAGATCGAATACGACGGTTTTGGCGCCCATTTCCCGCAAGAATACGATGGCGTCGGCCATGATATCGCGGGTCCAGGGAAAGAGACCCACCCGTTCCATCGAGACGTCGTCAATCTTGACAACCAGCACCGAAGGATCTTCTTCGAGTGAGGGAACTGCGCGGAGAAACAGGTCGTATACCTTGTGATCAAGGGTGGTCAGGAGAAAGAAGGAACAGAGGACGACCGCGACCAGGGGAATATGAAATGCAGGTACTTTTTCATGAATCCAGTATACACCCTGGACGGGAAATTACATCCAAAAAATCACGAAAATCTCGAGTGCTATCAAAATTGTTGAAAAAGGCCCTTGAATTTTCTGCCCCGGTCAAACTCGTTTTTGAACATGCCGAAACTCGTGGCTCCGGGAGAGAATACCACGATGTCGCCGGGTGAAGCGCGGCGTTTTGCCGCTTCCACAAGCGCTTCCAGGGAGCCAAAGGGACCGTCGAACGGGATGTTTCGTTCGGCGAGGAGGGGGATGAGTTTTTCGGTACCGGTACCGTCCAGAAGGAGGAGTCGCTGTACGTTTCGTGCGGCCTCGGCGAGGGGGGTGAACTCGAGGTTTTTGTCCGTTCCGCCGCAAAGGAGGATAACCGGTTTTTCAAAGGACGCCGCCGCAGCGGCCGCGGCTTCGGGGATGGTCGCGGCGGAATCGTTGTAGTAGCGGACGCCGTTCTCTTCGTGGAAAAACTCGAGTCGGTGTTCTATTCCGGGGAAGGTCGCGAGGGCGTCGCCGGCCTCTTTCGCGTCCGCGCCGTAGAGGACCATCATCTGGGCTGCGTTGAGGAGATTCTGGCGCATGTGGGCGCCGGGAACGGCGAGTTTTTCGGGGAGTATGCCGGTTTCATTGCTGTCTTTTCGCATGATGCCCCGGCCGTCGCCGGTGAGCCAGGCGCCGTTGGAAGCGGAGTCGGGAAGCGTGTCCCCGCCGGTGTACCAGTGAACGGCGGCGCGGGTTTCGGACGCGAAAATTGCGCCCCAGCCGTCGTCCGCGTTGCAGAGGAGGCGGGATTCCGGGCCCATGTCGGCATAGAGGAGTTTTTTGTCGGCCACATAGGCGTCCATGCTGCCGTACCAGTTCTGGTGGTCGCTCATGATGGGCGTGATCAGGGCAACCCGGGGTTTCAGGAGGCCCCGTCCGCGAAGGTCGGCGAGCTGCCAGCTCGAAAGTTCGAGTACGACCGGGGTGTCCGGTCCGGTTTCTTCCAGAAAGCTCAAGGGGCTCACCGTAATGTTTCCGCCGAGGAATACCGGATAGCCGAGCTTTTTCATGCCGTAATGGAGCGCGCTCACCGTGGACGATTTTCCCTTGCTGCCGGTTACTGCGAGAACGGGCGCCTGCGAGAGGCGGAGAAAAACCGAAACGTCGGATTCTATGGATTTCGCGCTTTCCAGGTAGAGGTTGCCGGCGAGTTTTACGCCGGGGTTTTTCAGGACCATGTCCGCGTTCGAAAAGTCGTCAAGTTCATGGGTGCCCAGAACAAAGCGGATGGCGGGGAATTCCGCCAGGGCTTCGATCGACGGGGCAAGTTCGGCGGCCGTTTTCATGTCGGTAACGGTAACTTCGGCGCCATGGCGGGCGAAAAAGCGGGCGGAAGCAAGGCCTCCGCCGTTGAGGCCGAGTCCCATGACGGTAACGCGGAGGCCGGCGATATCGGCCAGCGTTGAAAAGGGTGGATTGTTAAAACTCAACGGTGTACTCCTTCTGATCCCGCTCATTCAGCGTGGCCGTTACGGAAAGATGTTGCCAGCGTTCTCCCGGTCCGGTCGGCATTTTTTCCTTGAGTTCCCGGAAAATCGGTGAGTCTTCCGAGAAGGGGTTAGCATGCAGTTCGTCGAGAATACGGTCCAGTTCATTTTCAATGTTCGGCCGTATCGCGTGGAGCAGGGCCGGGTTCTCCAATCCAAAGGCGTTCATGCTTACACTGTGTTGTTTGCAGGTTACCGGGTAGTAGGGGTGGTTTCGTGTCCCGGCGGGCAAAACGAGCTTGCTGAAAAATTTGTTGATGTCCGCGTCCATCCAGATGCCGTGTATCATGTATCCTTCTCCGGATTCCCCCTTCCAGGTTGCCGGAATGGTCTGGTTGATCACGAGCGAGTCGGCATCGAGTCCGTTCAGCGGGAAATAGTCGGCTTCAAAGTATAACCGTGGGGAACGGTAGGCCGGGGTGCGGTCGTTGGTTCCCGGTTCGAGAATTTCCGCCTCGAGGGTGCGGCAGGTAAGATCAATGAGAACCAGGTAGAGATAGGCATGGCCGTCAAATTCTTCCACCCGGGAAAATGTCGGGGCAAGTATCGAGCGGGGATCAAAACTCCATCGGGTTCCGGCGAGGAGGTTCGGGGTATGAACGCCAAGAAATTCAACAATGCCCAGTATCGCTTCCCGGTAGCCTTCGGGCGGATTCGTATTGTTCATGGTGTGGTGTACGGGAAGGGAGGGTATGGTAATCGGCGTGTCCAGCTTGAGAAACTGGTCTTCATTTTCGCTGTAAAATACCACCGTAGGGCCGGTTGTACGGACCGGTTGTATGTCGCGCAGGGCGGCATGTATCGTGGTGTCGGAAACCTCGGTCTTGTTTGTATTCCTGCCCATGTAGTTTATAATATAGTATTATGAAGCGAATTAAAAGCGCTCTTTTATCCCTGGTGATCATTCTTTGCGGTGTTCCGCAGCTTGCGGCCGAGGTGTACGGAACGATCATATATGCCGAAGGCTCTTCGTTCCGGCTGGTCCGGAACGGCACTTCGCGGCAGATTTCCGTGGACAGCGATGAGGTTTTCGGTATGGAAGTTATTCCCGGGGATATTTTCCAGACAGCGTCACAAACAATGCTTGAACTCGGTATCCGGGAAGCCGGAGCCGTCGTGAAGATCGCGGAAAATACCTCGTTCCGCTGCGACCGTGAGCCGAAAGATAACCGGACAACCGGTGAACTGTATTACGGCCGGGTTCGGGCCAAGGTAACCCGCCTTGCGCGCGGGAGCACCTACCGTATAACCTCTCCCTCATTGGTTGCCGGAGTGCGGGGAACCGATTTCGGTCTGGACGTGATCGCATTCCGGCGGAGTCCGGATACCGGGGTACAACCAGTTGCAGCGGACGGTGCTGTTTCTGCTGATACCGGTGATCCGGAATATACCGTGAACGACGGGGATGCCACCGTGCTCCACCGGATTTTCTGTTTTGACGGTTCTGTTCTCGTGGGTGATTTTTCGGGCCCCGAGCTGGAAACGGTGGTTCTGACGGCAGGCGAGAAGGTTGAACGTCTCGTACTGGCGGGAACGGCTGAAACCGGCCCGCTTGAAAAAATGACAATAGACAGCGAAATCAGGGCATTCTGGGATTCCCGGCCCTTCAAGGGTATTGAGGCCGGAATCATTCCCGTGGAAGACGAGGGTGTGCGGGACGTGCCCGCGCGGAAGCCGCGGTTTGCACCGGAACGTTCTGCCGGCCATCTGCGCGTTCCCGGAACCATTACGGCAACGCTCATGGTTCTCGGATCTTCCGCTCTTGTTTCTGCGGCTGTCCTCGATTCCATGACGTCGGACGACTGGATGGTCCGCGCGGCTCACACGTCTGGCTGTATCATGATCGGATCGGGTACCGTGGTGACGCTTCTTTCACTGATCGGCCGCTGAGGTGGTGTGCAGGTCGAATTTTCCTTCGAATACATAGCCGCCCGAGCCGACAACGAACAGTTCGTTTTCTTCCGTATCCCACCGCGCGGCGAGGCGGCTCGTGTTGTCGCGGTCCTGCGCGATGATGGCGTCCGGCTGACCGTCCGTTCCCGGTGTTTCAAACATGACGAGAATCTCGTGATCGGAGAGCCCCGAGCAAACGGCGGTTACCAGGGCCGCCGCCGCGCTTGCGCAGACTGCGGACTCCAGCCGGGGGCGGGTTTTGAGTATGATGGTATCAGCGGTTATCGAATGGGCGATTACCGGAATTATCGTCTTGTCCGGGAAGGCCTGTTGAACCAGGGCGGAGAATCCCGTGAAGTCCAGGGTGCCGAGCGAGCGCGGAAAAGCCGTTACAACATCCTGGCGGATATGAACGGCCGAGCAGCCTATTTCGGCGCCTTCATGAGTAATGGTTTCAACAAGTTTATTGCAGTCCTTTCCGATGAGCGCGCCGTTCAGCAGGGAAAAGGGCGAGCCCAGGGCAAGACGGAACTGGTGGGCTCCGAGTACGTCCAGGGAAAGCGGACCCCGTATCGTGGAGAATTCGATGCGGCCCGAGGCCACACGGCCGGTGTCGAAGGCGAAACGGGCGGCACAGAGAATGGCGTCGTCGGCGGGATACACCGGTTTTCCCCGGGGAGAAAATATCCTGATCGTGTTGTTCTCCGCGAGAAAGATGACGCCGTTCGCTCCAACGCCGAATTTACGGCTGCACAGAATGCGGGCGGCTTGTCCGAAGTCGTCAGGTTCGAGCGTTTCCGTGTTGCTTGCTGACGGTCCGGTTTTTCCCGCTTCCAGCGCGTTCAGGTCCACGAGGATGAAGCCGTTGCCCGCGAGCTGCATCTTGTAAAAGGGCAGGGTCATGCGCGCGTTGTCCTGAGGCGGCGTGAGTGTTCAAACCGTTCACGGGCCAGGTCGAGAAGGTGCGTAATGAGGTCGGGGTAGTTGAGACCCGCCGCCTCGCACATCCGGGGGAACATGGAGATGGAGGTGAATCCCGGCAGGGTATTTATTTCGTTGAGGTAGAGTTTTCCGGACGTTTTGTCCAGGAAAAAGTCCACCCGGGAAAGACCGTCCAGATCCAGAAGCTCGTATGCCCGGCACGCAAGCGAAGTAACCTGTTCCTTTTGCTCGGCCGTAAGGGGAGCGGGAATAATGAGGACGGCGCCGTCCGGATCGATGTATTTTGCCTCGTAATCGTAAAACTCATGTGTCGGCGCTATTTCTCCCGGTTCGTACGCCACGGCCCGGCCGTTTCCGGTTACCGAACATTCTATTTCGCGGGCGGTAATGAAGGGTTCAACAAGTATCTTGGTATCCCAGCGGAAGGCTTCGTCCAGACACTCGGCGAGGGATGCGCGGTCAACAGCTTTGCAGGCGCCTACCGAGCTTCCCGCGCGCGCCGGTTTTACGAAAACCGGCCAGGCGAAGGTTTCTTCAATTGTGGAACACACGGTGTGGCGTCCGGCGCCCTGTGCGGTTGAATCTCCGGCAGTCCATTCGGCTTCACGGACGGTGAGAAAGGGGACTATCGGCAATCCGGCTTCCTGCCAGATTACCTTCGATTTTTCTTTGTCCATGGCGACCGCGCTTGCCATGACGCCGCCGCCCACATAGGGAAGTTCCGCCATTTCAAAGAGTCCCTGAATGGTGCCGTCTTCGCCGAAGGTGCCGTGAAGCACGGGGAACACGACATCCGCCGGGATACTGGTGTCTCCGCAGCGGAGGGCGCCGGTACAGCCCCCTCCGGGAACAACCTGTACGCGCCGGGCGGGATCGGCTGTAATTGAAAGCGCCGCGTCGGGATTGGTTCGGACCATTTCCAGCAGCGAGTCGTCCTGGAGATACCAGGCGCCGTCCCGGTCTATGCCGACAAGGCTGATACGGTTTCCGTCCTTCGGAATGTGCCGGGCAACCGACGCGCCCGAAATGAGGGATACTTCATGTTCTCCCGATTTGCCGCCAAACATCAGTACAATGTTCATTTGCTTCTCCCGTAGCCCGCTTCCGCGAGCGCGTTTTTTGCTTCGCGTATTTCATCATAGGGATCGGTTCGATCCCGGTAAATTATTGAATTTTCGTGGCCTTTGCCCAGAAGGAGGACCAGATCGCCGGGCTTCGCAAGGGAAACCGCCTTGCGGATGGCGGCCGGCCGGTCAGGAATGAGGAAGAGTTCGTCGTCGCGTTTCTTGCCGGGACAGCCGGCCGCGATCATCTCCAGGATGGCCATGGGTTCTTCATTGCGGGGATCTTCGTCGGTCAGGATGACGATGTCGGAATAGTCCCCGGCAATTCTGCCCTGCTCCGCCCGTTTGAGGGTGTCCCGCTCGCCGCCCGAGCCGAATACGCTGATAATCTTGCCGGATATCCGTTTGCGCAGGGGCGGAAAAACCGTCTGGAACGAGCTGGGCGTATGGGCGTAGTCCACAAGCACTTCGTAGGGTTGTCCCGCGTCTATCGGGGTCATGCGGCCGGTAACCGGTATGAGCTCGGGAAGGAGGGGTACTATTTGAGATACGGGAATTTCAAGAATGCGGGCAACGGTAATGGCCGCGGCGAGCGCATTGTACACGTTGAACGAGCCGGGAAGGTTGATCCGTGCCGGAAAGTCTTCGCCGGACGCGGACAGGATAAAACTGGATCCTCGGGCGTCGGTTTCGATGGCGGAGGCCGACGCGCCTTTGCGGGTGTTTGCCCAGGTTGAAAAGCCGTACACCGGTTTCCCGGTCGCCGCGCGGAAATACACGGACGCCGGGTCTTCTTCGTTCACCACGCCGAACGAGGGGATGATTCGGCCGTTTTTACCGTGATCGAAGCGGTCGAGCGCGCGGAAGAGGTTTGCCTTGTCATTTTTGTATTGTTCATGCGTGCCGTGAAACTCGAGATGTTCGTGGGTCACGTTCGTCATGATGCCCGCGTCGAACGCGACATCTCCCAGGCGGTTGGTACGCGGGGAAAGGCCGTGGGAGGAAGATTCTATGACGGCGTACTCGACGCCGTTATCCCGCATTTGAGCGAGTTTTTCATGAATGGTCACCGCTTCGGGCGTGGTCTGATGTTCGGGGTTGGCGAGAATCTCTCCGCCGAGACAGTAGTCCACGGTGGAAATGAAGCCGGCTTTTTTTCCGCAGAGCCGCAGGAGCTGGAAGACGAGCGAGACGGTGGTGCTCTTGCCTTCGGTTCCGGTTACGCCGATTACGGCCATGTCGCGCGACGGGTGGTCATGGAATTCGGCTGCCAGTGCCGACATGGCAAAGCGGGGATCTTCCACCCGGAGGTAGACGACGTCGGGGTGAACCGGTTCCGGTTTGCCCGAGAGCACGACGGCCCGCGCCCCGTTGGCAATCGCCTGGGCAATGTAGGCCGCTCCGTCGGTATGGAGGCCGCTGAGGGCGAAAAAGAGCGAGCCGGGTACCGCCTTGCGGGAATCGTAGACGAGGGTGGTAATCTCCGGGTCGCCGGTGCCGGTTTTTTCGAGAACGGATACCGCACCGGCAAAGGCGGAAAGTCGTTTGTTCATGGATGGAATTGTACCGATGCGCACTTGTGTTGGCAACACCTTCCCGCTATTATGGGAGCCATGTACGAAATTTCTGTCGAGGCGGATTTTGCCGCCGCCCATTTTTTATCGGACTATCATGGAAAGTGTGAACGTCTGCACGGTCATAACTACCGGGTCGTGGCGCATGCGCGTGGAACGGAGCTCGACTCCGGCGGTATGCTGGTGGATTTCGGCGTGCTCAAGAAGGCCCTCCGCGATGTATGCGGCGCCCTTGATCATTCAAATCTCAATGATCTGGAGGTGTTTGCCGCCAATCCGAGCGCTGAACGGATAGCGCGGTTCATTTTCGAATCGGTCGCGGCGGCCGCCGGGGACATTCCCCTGTACGCGGTGGACGTGTATGAGACTCCGACCAACCGCGCACGGTACATCGGTCCCGGAGCGTTGTAACCCGGGCCCATAATTCGTAAATACATAGATATATATAAAACAGGGAGGATTCATGATAGAAGTCAACCATGTATCCCGCTCCTTCGGCTCCTTCCGCGCGGTGGACGATGTGAGCTTTTCCATCCGGAAAGGTGAAATTGTCGGACTGCTCGGCCCGAACGGCGCGGGGAAAACCACCACCATGAGAATGATTACCGGTTTCCTGAACCCCACGGAGGGAAGCGTTCTCATCGACGGCGCGGATCCGCAATCCGATCCGCGCGCGGTAAAGCACCGTATCGGGTACATGCCCGAGTCGGCCCCGCTCTACGGCGACATGATGGTGCAGGAGTATCTGGAGTATGTGTCCCGGGTTCAGGGCGTTGATCCTGACGAAAAACTGCCCGGTCTTGCCCGGGAGTGCGGCATACGCGAGGTGATGCACAAGAACATCGCCGAACTGTCCCGCGGGTACCGCCAGCGGGTCGGCCTTGCCCATGCCCTGCTCCATGATCCGGAGATTCTCATTCTCGACGAACCGACATCGGGACTCGATCCGAACCAGATTATCGAGGTACGCAAGCTGGTCAAGGAGATCGGCCGTACCCGAACCGTCATCATTTCCACCCACATTCTCAGCGAAGTGGAAATGCTCTGCGACCGCGTCATCATCATTTCACGGGGACGCATTGTCGCGGACAGCCCGACCGCGGAGCTTCGCGGCCGGTTCGGTGAGGAAGCGGTCGTGCGGATCGCCGCTGCAGGGTGTACCGCCGAGTCCTTGTGTGAAGCCTGTGCGGATATCGACGGAGTGCGCTCATGCACCCAAACCGCTTCCGGCGAACAGGATACGGCGGGCAAGCCCCTCTCAACCGTCATTCTTTCCGTGTCCGGCGGCCGCGATGTCCGTCCCGACGTTTTTGCCCGAATCCGCGACCGGAATCTCGTTCTCTATGAGATGTCCATGCAGCGGACCAGCCTGGAAGATGTCTTCAGAAGTCTTACCACAGAAGGAGATGCATCATGAGAAAACAACCTGTCTGGATTCACCTTGCGAAGCGGGAGCTGGCGGCCTTTTATTCAGGCCCTGTGGCCTACATTGTCGCCGCGCTCTTTCTCGCTTTTTCGGGGTTTCTCTTTTTTTCCACGTTCTTTTTGATCAACCGGGCGGAGCTCCGGAACTTTTTTTCGATGCTCCCGATTCTTTTCGCCTTTTTTATCCCTGCGCTCACCATGCGCCTCTTTTCGGAGGAAATGCGGAGCGGCAGCCTTGAAACGCTCATGACGCTTCCGGTTACTCCGCTCGACGCGGTCGCCGGGAAATTCGCCGCTGCCTGTATATCCGCCGCCGGCATGCTCGTGCCGACCCTGGTGTACGCGGGAACCATAGTTTATCTTGGATCGCCCGATCCGGGGCCGCTCGTTGGCGGGTACCTCGGGAGCCTTTTCCTTGCGGCGGCATTTTCCGCCATCGGGGTGTTCGCGTCTTCGCTCACAAGAAACCAGATCGTCGCGTTCTTCACAGCCTTTTCCCTCTGTATGGTTCTGGCCCTGATCGACAAGTTTCTGGTATTCCTTCCGGCACCGGTTGTCGGCTTGCTGGACTTTGTTTCGGCCGGCCGCCACTTTGAATCGATTGCCCGGGGAATCATCGACTCGCGGGATCTGGTGTATTTCGCGTCCATAACCGTGCTCTTCCTGGGCCTTACCGTACGCGCGCTCGACGCGGGGAGGGACGCATGAAAAACCGTATTTACTCCCTGTGGGCCTGGATTGCCGGACCGAAAAGCGACTTCGTTTTATTCGTTGTACTGATCGTGCTCGTCAATCTTGTTTCGACCAACGCGTTTTTCCGCCTTGATCTGACCCGGTCGCAATCCTATTCGCTTTCCGGGGCAAGCCGGGAACTTGTTCAAACCCTGGAAGAGCCGATGACGGTCCAGGTGTTTTTTTCCGACAAACTGCCCGCGCCGTATAACGGGGTGGAGCGGTATCTCCGGGACCTTCTCCAGGAATTCTCCACGGCGGCGAACCGCAATTTTACCTACGAGTTTTTCGACATGGAAAAACCGGAGAACCGGGAAATCGCCGAGTCCTACGGCATTGCCATGGTCCAGATCCGCGAAGTGAAGGATACCGAGGTGGGGTACAAAAACGCGTGGATGGGTCTTGTGCTCACCTACAGCGACCGTATCGAAGTGCTCGATAACCTGACCACAACCGACGGGCTCGAATATCGGCTGACCACCTCGATGGGAAAAATGGCCGCGCTGACCAATTCCCTCGCCGGGCTTGATTCCAAAATCCGCATGACCTTGTACGCGACGGAAAAACTGGGCGCGCTCGGTCTTTCCGGTTTCAACCAGGTTGAGCGTACCGTCCATGATGCGTACAGCCGTCTTAACCGGCGGAACATGGACATGATCGAGTGGCAGCGGGTTAACCCGGAGGAAGCGTCCCTGGTGGACGAGCTTGCCGCACGCTACGGAGTCATGAAGATCAACTGGAGCGCCGGGAATGACGGAGAAGAAGCCGGAGCCGGTTCGCTCGGGATCGTGCTTGAATACGGCGACCGGTTCCGGACGGTCCCCCTCGATGTTGCCCGGGTTTTCGGATCGTACGTGATCACCGGGCTTGACCGGCTGGACGATCGTCTCGCCGAAGCGCTCCGTTCCCTCATGGACAATGCGGTGACTATCGGATACGCGACGGGTCATGGCGAACTGTCTCTCGAAGACGTGCGCTCCGGCGCCGGCCGTCTCAATCAGCTCGTAGCCGATACCTACACGTTCGAGGCCGTGGATCTTTCCACCGGTCAGGTTCCGCCCCATGTTTCCATGCTCATGATAAACGGACCGAAGAACACCTTTGACGAAAAAGCGCGCTACGCGCTTGACCAGTTTTTACTCCGGGGCGGGTCGGTCTTTCTGCTGGTCGATTCGTTCATGGAGATCCCCGACCAGGGCGGTCAGTACGGCGGTATGCCGCAGTTCGTGCCGGTTTCCACCGGCCTCGATTCCCTCCTGGAACGCTACGGGGTTTCCGTGGGCAAGAACTACGTACTGGACAAGAAGTGTTATGAAGCCCAACAGCGCGGCGTGGGCAAGGTTCCTCTGTACTATGTGCCGCTCGTTGACCGCAGCGGCATGAACCAGAATCATCCGGTTTCCCGCGATCTTTCCTTTGTGTTGTTCCTGCAGGCGGCTTCGGTGGACAGCGTGGCTGCCAGTGGTGAAGACGGGAAAACTGTCATTCCGCTCGCAACGTCTTCTCCGCAGTCCTGGCTCATGGCGGACCGCATAACGCTCGACACCCGGGCCATGCCCCTTCCCGAAGAGGATGCGATGAAGGCGCAGCAGCTTGCCGTTCTTGTCGAGGGGCGCTTTGACAGTGCCTTTGCCTCTCCGCCGCCTTCCGGGACCAACGGGGATGCGGATGAGGAGTCTCCGTTTTCGCCGGATACGCATCTTGCACGCAGTGTTCAGCCGGGCAAACTTCTTGTAGTCGGTACATCGGCTATTACCACGCCCATGGTCATGGACGAGGAGGGCAAGCAGCCAGTTTCCATTTTTGTGCGCAACGCCATCGACTATCTGAACGGGCGCGGCGAGTTTGCGGAAATGAGGACGAAGGGTCTGTCCCTGGAGATTCTTGACGAGACAACGCCGTCCGTCCGTTCCGCCGTTCGTGCGGTTAACCTCTACGGCGTTCCCCTCCTTGCCGTACTGGCCGGCCTCGGCGCCTGGCGTTTGCGCGTGCGCCGCCGGGAAAAAATTCGTGAACACTATCAGGGAGAAAAAGGAGGCGCGGCATGATGCATCTTCCCGTACGAAAAACAGTGTTGCTGGCCGCCATACTCGTTCTGGCGCTTGTATATGTGTTGCAACTTTCTCTCGGCCGCCCTGCCGGCATCCGGGAATTCGTTCTGGAAACGGCACCCGACACCATTGAAATAACGGGAGGGCAGGCCGGCACGGTCCGTCTCGTCCTCGACGGTGACCGTTGGGTTCTGAACGACGAGCGGTATCCCGCGGATGCCGCGGCGGTTCAGAGCATGGTTTCCGCAATCACAACGGTCCGTGCTCCGGGACGGGTTTCCGGTAATCCGGAGCGCGGCGACTTCGGTTTCGACTCGCCGCTTACGATTACCGCTTTTGCTTCCGGAAAAAAACTTCGCACGCTCCATGCGGGCAAGGTTTCGGCGAACGCCCTGCAAACCTACTGCAGAATTGACGGATCGGATGATGTGTATCTTGTTTCGGGAAATCTCCGGAACAGCTTCGACCGGACTGTTGAAAGTCTCCGCGAGAAGACGGTCTACGCCCTGGACAGCGCGGGTATCGAACGCGCCGTGTTCAACACACCGGACGGTGCTGCGGACTGGGTTCTGGAGCGGAGCGGCAATCCTCCGGGGTGGAATTTTGCCGGTTCAACCGATATCCCCGACGCGGAGAAAACCGCCGCCTGGATACGTTCGGTCGCGTCGCTGCGAGTACAGGAATACGCTCCCGCTGATACCGTCTTGCCGGATACTCCGCAGGGAATCCTGTCGCTGACCGCCGGCGGTAAAACCGTAACGGTTACCGTGCATGAAAAGGATGAAGAAACCGGTATGTATCTGTGTACGTCATCGGAGTTGCCCTACACGTTCCGGGTTTCATCGTATACCGGCGACCGGCTCGTCCGGAACCGGGAGAGTTTTCTGAAGTAAGCGCCTAGCGCCGGACGGGAATGCCCTGTCCGGCCAGGCTGTCCTTGATTGACGAAACTGTGTACTCGCCCGAGTGAACCATCGAGGCGATGAGCGCGGCGTCAGCCTTGCCGGTTGTGAGTACTTCGGCGAGGTGTTCCGGTTTTCCTGCGCCTCCCGAAGCGATAACCGGAATGCTTACCCGGCTTGATATGAGGCTGGTAACCGGTATTTCGTACCCGTCGCGGGTTCCGTCGGCGTCAATCGAGTTGAGTACAATTTCCCCCGCGCCGAGTTCTTCCGCGCGGAGCGCCCATTCGAGCGCGTCCAGTTCTGTAGCGACCCTTCCGCCGTTTATGTACACCCGGTACCCCGACGGCATGGCGGGATCCCGTTTCGCGTCCATCCCGAGCACAATGCACTGGTTCCCGAATATCGCTGCTCCCTCGCGGATGAGCGCGGGATTCCGTACTGCCGGAGAATTGAGACTGACCTTTTCCGCACCCGCCTTGATGGTTGCGCGGATATCATCCACTGTGGAAATACCGCCGCCCACGCAGAAGGGAATGTGAATCGTTTTCGCGACATTGGCCACGAGATCAAGGTTGGGGCCCCGGTCATGGGCGGAGGCCATGATGTCGTAAAAGACGAGTTCGTCGACCCCCTGGGCGTAGTAGGCGTCCGCCATAATTACCGGATCGCCTATGTCGACATTGTCGAGAAACTTGACGCCCTTGGTGGTGCGGCCGTCCTTTACGTCCAGACAGATGATGATTCGCTTTTTCAGCATGCGGTGCCTCCGGTAAAGTTCGCGAGCATGCCGAGACCGATTGTGCCGGATTTTTCCGGATGGAACTGGAATGCTTCCACTGATCCGCGCTTTACCGCGCAGGGGACGGGAAATCCGTAGTCGACCGTGGCGGTTACGAGGGAAGGATCCGCCGGGTCGATATAGTAGGAATGCACAAAATACACGTCGCTGCCTTCGGGGATTCCGTTGAAGAGCGTTGAACCACCGTTATGGAAGGCAAGATCGTTCCAGCCCATGTGAGGAATTTTCAGGCCCTTTTCGGGGAAATCCCGGGGAAACCGGCGGATGATTCCGGGAAGTATGCCCAGACAGGGGGTGTCTCCTTCTTCGGAGTGATCGAAAATTATCTGGGAGCCGAGACAAACCCCGAGAAGCGGTTTGCCCGCCGCAGCCCAGTCGCGCAGAAAGGAGTCGAGACCCTTTTTTTTGAGTTCCGCCATGGCAAAGGCCGCCTCTCCTACACCGGGGAATATGAGCCGGTCCATGCTGGAAAGTTCCGCCGGGTTTGCGGATGTGGTGAAGGGTGCGCCTATTTTATTCAGAGCCAGTTCAACGCTGCGGATGTTTCCGGCGTTATAGTCAATTATGCCTGTCATTACCCTATCCTACCGGTGCGTTATTTGCTGGTCAACCGGGACATTCAAGAAGCGGAAAAAAAACGCCGATACTCGAGATACCATGAGTTTGGGCGAATTGTTCTCACTGTTGCAAAAAATCCTCACGACACGCGAAGTGATTGTTGTTACGATCGTTATCGCCCTGTATGTGAATCTCGTCATGTATGTGGTCCGCTACCGCAAGCAATCGTTCCGGGCGAAAAAAACCTGGCGGCGCGTGGCTAAAAGTAAAGAAGAACCGATACTCGTTGAAGAAAACGACGAAGAAGGCCGGGAAGAGCCTGAAGACGGGAAAGAATAGTCCCGCCGGGAACCATGAGCCTTCCGCGGCATGGAAAGAACTGTGACCGTGCGAGTTCTCCGGCCTTTTCCATCTCTCGAATACAATCGGTAAAATCGGAGTTGTTCCAGATATTCCTTCCGTACAGTTCCCTCGCGTAACGGTTCCCGGCTTCCGTAAGCCTGGTCGCCGCCTGCCGTGGCGTATAACACCGGGGATTTCGCGCTATCCAGCTGTGAACCAGTTCCGCGTCGCCCGGGACATTCCGGGCCGTACCGTCGCATACATCACAACCGGAACAGGCAATGCGTTCCCCCTCCGGCGCGTCCGCTCCGGCCTTTGGATCACCCAGCGCTTCGAGTAGAACTTCCCTGCGGCAGGTCACGCTTTCGGCGAAACGGGCCAGCACGAGCGCGCGGTTCTTTTCACGTTCCGGTTTCCGCTCGATCCGGGCGCGGTCCTCCGGACTCCAGAGCAGTACCGCCTCCGCGTCGCTTCCGTCGCGGCCCCCGCGGCCGGCTTCCTGAATGTAGGCCTCAGCGGTAGGCGGTGCGTCCCGGTGAATGACGGTGCGCACGTCTTTTTTGTCCACACCCATGCCCCAGGCACAGGTAGTGCACAGGATGGCACGTTCATGACCGTGGAACCAGGACTCAACGTCGGCTTTTTCCTCGCGGAGGAGCCCCGCATGGTAAAACCGTATATCGGTGTCCCGGAGCACTTCACGCAAATACCGCGCGGTCCGCTCGGTGCCGCCCCGGGTGGCGCAAAACACGACCATCGGGCGGTTCCGTGTGGAAGCTTCCATGGCCAGGGCCGGGTATTTTGCGCGGCAATGCCGCACCCGGTACCGGATATTCGGCCGGTCGGAATCTCCCCGGACCAGATGCGCGGCGCCGGAGAAGAGTACGTCGGCAATGCGGGAAAGCACCGGGGGAGACGCTGTGGCGGTAAATGCAGTAACCGCCGGCGCCTGTATCGTGTTGATGATGGTTCCCAGTTCAAGGTACGCCGGACGAAAGCTGTCTCCCCATTCGGAAACGCAGTGCGCTTCGTCAATCGCGATGTGGGAAACCTTCCGCGCGCTGATCCGGGAAAGAACACTGCTTCCGGCTGAAAGAATCTCCGGATTGGCAATGATCAGGCGCGCTGGTTGTTTCCCGTCGGTGCCCTCCAGGCGGCGGAACTGTGCGTCCCGTTCGGCGGGTGTTTGTCCACCGCGGAAAATGGCCGGATCGACAGCGGTTCCGTACAGCCGTCTGAGTTGATCGCCCATGAGCGCAAGCAGGGGGTAAATGACGAGCGTGGGGCCCGCAAGGTGGAGCGCGGGTAGTTGAAAGCAGAGCGATTTCCCGGCCCCGGTGGGCAAAAGGACTATCTGACGTCCGCGGTGCACGCCGTCTTCGTCAAAAACTTCCCCGTCCGGATCGTCCGGCGAAATTTTTCCCGCGCGGAGCCGTTGTTCCGCGTCCACCGCGTCGAGAATGTTCGCGATTACCAGGCGCTGCCAGGGGAAGAGGTAGGGTATACCGAATTCCCGCAATGCTGTTTCTTTGAGTGGATCCATGCCTGCCATATAGGCGAAATGTGGCTGTTTTGGCTATTTTTCCGCCGTGTCCACGCCATCCCAGTTTTCGGCGAGACCGGAAGTCATGAGACGGTGAATCTGGGTTATAAAGGTGAATATTGCGGGATCGTCGGGCACTTCGCGTGCAAGAGTCTGGAATGCGTTCATGGCATCTTCATATTCACCGTTCCGGTAGGCATGCAAAGCCTCTTCGAAACGGTCCTTGGTGCTGTGGAAGAGGTTGAAGTCCTGTTCCGCTAGCCCGTCGTATATATGGGCAACTTCAACCGGCTGTTTGCGTCCCTGCACCCGGATGAGTCCGAGATAGCGCCAGTGATAGACATCAGGGTCAAGAAGCAGGTCCAGGAATTCAAAGGGAACGATGATGCCCTTCCCGTAGTGTTTGGATAAACCTTCAAGGCGGCTGCAGAGGTTTACCGAATCCGCAATGACGGTGGTGTCCATGCGGTGTTGTTCACCGACCGTTCCCAGAATGAGGGTGCCGTAATTCAGCCCGATTCCGACATCTATGGGCGGGAACGATTCTTCACTGCGTTCCTTGTTGAAATTCGTTACTACCTGTTGTATACCGATGGCCGTTTTGAGGGCAGAATCCGGGGAATCCGGGAAGAGGGCGATAAATCCGTCTCCAAGATACTTGTCTACAAAGCCGCCGTAGGACCGGATTACATCGCCGATGCGGCTGTAGTAATCGTTGAGGAAGTCGAAGGTTTTTGCCGCTCCGAAGTGCTCTGCAAGCAGAGTGAAGCGCCGTATATCCGAGAACATGATGCTCATGTTTTTTTCAACCTGGTCGCCGAGCTGTATGTCCTCAATTTGGCGCTTTTGCAGGATCATGAAAAACTCCTGCGGGATGAACCGGCGGAGTGACCGGTTAAGGTTGAGCAGCGACTTTCCGAGAAGTTCGGAATCTTCGAAGGCTTTCGAAAAACGCATGGCAATGAGTACGGACTGGGTGAACAAAAAGAGCACAAGGCCGATGGAAAGGGAATTGAAGGTATTGATAACTCCCATGTTGAACAGTATCTCGTTAATCCCGAAACAGAGGAAAATGCCGATGCCCACCAGTGTTGTCTTGGCTCCTTCCCGTTTCTTGATCAATGCCTTGATGATGATAAAGAGGATGTACACTACATACCCGGCGGTGATCAGTTCATACCAGACTACGGTAGTGTTGAATACGGCGGGCGGGAAAAAGAGAAAGAGGGAAAAAAGGATTCCCAGGCCCTGGTAGATGTAGAAGGGCAGCCGCACGACATCCTTGTTGAACAGGAGCATGATGTAGGCACTGAACACCGGAACGCCGAAATAAAAGGTCAGATGATCAAGCCGGTTGAAGACCTCCCACGGCAGGCCGGGAAACAGTTCGAAGGCAAAGCGTTCGCCATACAGCAGACTCCGTATCGAAATGATGAGGCAGAAAAGACCAAACCAGAGGGCGGAACGATCCTTTTTGCGAATCCAGAAGAGACAGAGGTGGTAGAGGCCCATGGCAAGAAGTGATCCGAATATGACGATATCCATGGCGAGGCTTCTGATATAGGCGTTCTGGATATCCTGTTCGGTACCGACCCACAGGCTCCGGCTCAATCCGCCGCGCCGTTCACCGAAATTCGCCACCTGGAGAAGAATTTCATTGGAACCGTTCCGGGGTTCAAGGTGAACGACTCCGGTTCTGAACCAGTGACGGGTTGTGTCCGCTGTCTCGCCCGGGACACCGGATGCAAATATCTTTTTACCGTTAAGGAATATGCGCGCCGAAGAAAAGAATTCGGGTATTCTGAGCGCGAGTGTTTCATTGTTTGAAGGGAAGGTAACCATGAGGCGCCAGGTTGCGCATCCGTAGATGGATAGGGGTTGTCCGTCCTGTTCCACACTGGACCAGAGACCTTCGTCGGGCAGGGTTACGAGAACCGGAGCGGGAATGCCGGATGATCCGGTGAATGCTGCCGGTTCAAGGAGCTGCCCCGGGAAGAAGGACCATTCACCATCGAGCGCAACGGGACCGGTTTGTGCAAAGTTGTGGTCGGACAGGTTGAGGACGCCCCCTGTTGCCCGGGGTATGACAATATCGGGATTAACACAGGACCCGAGCAAGGCGAACGTAATGGAGAGTATCAGTGCAACCGGAACAAGGGTTGCAAAAACATTTCCGCGTCTAACTTTCATGACGACCTTCAATGTATAGTATCGGTGACCCAATTGTACTATATCCGAGAGTGTCATGCCAGCGGAAAAGCGGCGAATTGCTATAGAAAAATCAGCTCTTCGTGCTATACTGGCGTTCAGGAGACTCTTGTGGCTAAAATTCGACTTAAATCCCTTCTTTCCGTGCTTGTGCCGCTTGTGTTGTTGATCGCGTTTGCTCTTGCCATTACCTTCCCGACGCAGCTGATTTCCTTTGCCATTACGCCAAAATCTCATGACGGGCTCGGTACCGAAACCCATGAGCTTGTACTACGGGATTCGTCGGGCAAGGACCAGATAGTCAGTTTCGCCCTGAAACGGGTTCCCGCCGGTATCGCTCCGGGACTCTGTACCGACGAGCCCGGCCTGACCGTCGTGGACAAGCCCTTCCGCCTGGCGGAAACCGAAGTAACCGGCGCGTTGTGGGACGCGGTCCGCGCTTCTCCGGCTTCGGCATTTTATACCCTCGGCTCTGTTCCAACAGCCACCGGAGCGGATCATCCCCTTGAACGGGTGAGCTGGAGGGACGCAGTTGTATTCTGCAACGCGCTCTCGGTTGCCCTCGGATTTGACCCGGTCTATTACCGGGATTCCGCCGTTAGCCGGCCCGTCACCTCAGCCGCGGAACTCGCCGCGGATGGGGACATCCTGTACTTGTCCGAATCCTCAACAGGATTTCGGCTGCCCCGTTCAGCGGAATGGGAACTCGCGGCGCGGTATATTGACGGTACCGAATGGACTCCCGGAGGGCATCCGAGCGGAGGGACCCATCCATATTATTTTGATTCCCGTACATCCCTGTACGCGGTGTATAACCAGGAATCAAGTCTCCCGGTAAAAACGCTCGCGTCAAACCGGCTCGGACTGTACGATATGAGCGGAAGTGTCTGGGAATGGTGTTTCGAGAAATTTGACTGGCGGAACCCGGTTGCTCCGGAAATGATTGCGGGAAATCCGCTCGCCGAGGAAGCCTCCCGGAAACGGGTTGTGCGCGGCGGAAGCTGGCTGGGGAACTTTTACCGCGTCCAGATCGGCGGCGAGTTCGGCAGCCTGCCCGATCTTGAAGCGCTCGGACAGGGTTTTCGCGTCGCACGGAGCGGCTGGTAAGGCCTGCCGCGTCTGCGCATGCCCTGCGGACGGCATGGTCCGCCGGTACATCGCCGAACAGGAAATTATCCGAGTATGCCTTCGAGCTCGTCCACGATGCGGGCGAGCGAATCGCAGGCCGTCTGGACCGGCTCCGGGCTTTCCATGTCCACTCCGGCAACCCGCAGGGAGTCGATGGGAAAGCGTGAACCGCCCGACTTGAGGAAGGTGAAATAGTCCTGCCGTTCGGCTTCTCCGCCGGAGACGACCCGCTCCGCGAGCGCGAGCGAGGCGGAAATGCCGGTCGCGTACTTGTACACATAGAACGCGTTGTAAAAATGCGGAATGCGCAACCCCTCAAGATCACTCGTGTCCTCAAAGTGCATTTCAGGCCCGAAGTATGTTTCCAGAAGGCTCCGGTATTCCGAGCGGAGGAGCTCGGTGGTAAGCGGGGTGCCTTCTTCGACCAGTTCATGAGTGCGTTTCTCGTATTCGGCGAACATGGTCTGACGGTAGAGGGTTGCCAGAATGTCGCTCGCCCGGTTCGCGAGAAGATACGCCCGCATGGTGTCGCTGTCGGCAGTTTTGAGAAGATGGCGGAAGAGCAGATCCTCATTGAACGTTGAGGCGACCTCCGCCTCGAAAATGGTGTAATCATACGACATGAACGGATTGTTTCGCGACGAATACCAGCTGTGCATGGAGTGGCCGCCTTCATGGGCGAGGGTAAACACGTCGCGGAGTACGTCGTCCTTGTAGTTCATGAGAATGTAGGGCCAGCCGGTGAAACCGCCCGAGGAAAAGGCTCCCGAGCGTTTACCCCGGTTTTCGTAGCGGTCAACCCAGCCGCCGAGGAGTCCTTCGGTGAGCGTGTTGGTATAGTCGGCGCCGAGCGGGGCAAGGGCTTCGCCGATGAGGGATACGGCCTCGTCGTACGGCGTTACCCGCTTCACATCGCCGACGAGGGGAACGTACACATCCCAATGGCGGAGTTCATCGACCTTGAGCACCTTTTTACGCAGGGTGTAGTACCGGTGGAGCGGCCCGAGGTTGTTGCGTACCGTGGCAACGAGATTGTCGTAGACCGACTCGCTCACCCGGTCGGGAAAGAGCGCCATGGCCCGGGCCGACTTGTGCCCGCGGATGCGGGCTTCGGCAACGTCCTGCTGGACCGAACCGGTATAGAGTGCGGTAATCGTATGCTGGTGCGCCTCGAAGGTGTTGTAGAATTTGGTATAGGCGTCCTTTCTGATCGCACGGTCCGGGTTTTCGAGAAACCGGGTCCAGGTAGTCTGGGTAAGGGGTTCCGGGCCGTCCGGGGTTTCAACGGTGCCGAAATCGAGATCCACATTGGTGAGAACGGAAAACCCGTTCCGGGGCGTCTGGCTTGATTCCGTAAGGAGAGCGAGTACCCGTTCTTCCTTGTCGGAAAGTATGTGCGGTTTCATGCGGAGAAGCCGTTCGAGCCAGACGCGGAATTCGCCGAAGGCGGGATCGGCAATCCACTGGTTCAGGGTCGCTTCATCGAGGGCCGAAATGGCGGGAACAAGCCAGCTCGTTTCGGCATCAAAAGCGCTGGCGGTCATCATGTACCGGCCCACGCGGGTTTGAGCTTCCGCGGAACCTTCGTCAACAGATTTATTGAGAAAGGCATAGTTTCCGAGCCGTTCCGAGAGCATGGTAGCATCCCGGTAGCAGGAAATGCAGGCGAGCGCGGTTTCGGCGTCCGGTGTGCCGGTCAGGGCTTCGCGGTATTCACAAACCGCGTTCCCCGCGCGGGAGAGTTCCTCAAGCGCGGTGTCCCACGCGGTATCGGATGTAAAGAGGGAATCAAGGTTCCATCGGTGTTCAGCGGGGACATCGGCCCGGCCGGGTATGCTTGTTTGTTTCATACCTACAAGATACAATGAATACTGATGAGTGAGCAACTGTCAGCATTCAGGATCAAGCAGGGACGGAGAGTGTTCGATTCCTTTTCCGGGATCAATTCGTTTTCCTTTGCCCTGGTTACCGGAAACACCATAACGCTCTATGCCATGCTGCTCGGCGCGAACAGTACGGTTATCGGTTTGCTCGGCGCGTTCATGTTTCTCTCGTTCTTCTCCATTCCGCTCGGAAGATCCGGTCTCAAACGCCGGGGTCTCGTAAAAACCTTTGCCCATAACTGGATGCTCAGGAATTTTTCCCTTTTGCCACTCCTGTTCATTCCCCTGCTGTATGCCCGCGGAGCTCTGGATATTGCCATCACGCTCATGATTCTTTCGGTCTTCTTCTTCAATTTTTTCCGCGGAGTCGGTCTCATTTCCAACAATCCGGTTATCGGGATCCTTTCCACCGGTAAAGACCGGGGAGAATACATTGTCTGGCTCTCTCTCGTAAACAACGCCACTGCCCTGGTCGCGACGCTTTTTCTCGCGTTTTTACTGTGGAACGGCAGCGGGGTTGAAACCTATCATGTCGTCACCATTACCGGAATCATAACCGGAACCGTTGCATCCCTTCTTCTGTATCGTCTCCCCGATTCCGGCATGACGAGTTTTGATACCACCGAGCGGCAGTTCTCGTTGCGGGACAGTTTGCAGCTCGCGTGGACAACTCCCAATATCCGCACCTTCATGCTGAGTTACCTCATGATTACGCTCGGAATCGGCATGGCCCGTCCCTTCATCATTGTGTACAGCAAGGCGGTCTATGGCCAGAGCGACAGCGTGCTGACCCTCTTTACCGTCTGTTCCATACTCGGCGCCCTCCTTATGGGACTGGTCCTCCGCCTGGTCATTGACCGGCTCGGATCGAAGCCCATGTACATCATTTTTTCCCTCGTAATCCCCGCGAGCCTCCTGTTTGCGGTCGCCGCACCGGGTATCGGAACCATTAGTTTCTCCCTGATTTTTCTTGCCCTGCTGTCTGCGGCTACCAATATCGGGTTCGCCGGTCAGGAAAGCGCCGCCCAGGCTTATTTTTTCGCCGCCATACCCCGCAACCGCATCGTGGACATGAGCATGCTCTATTTTTTCATCCTGGGCGGTACCGGGGCCGCCGGGGCGGTTCTGGGCGGGGCCTTTCTCGATGTGCTCGCGGGGACTGATCTTGCAACCGTTACCGCGTACCGCCTGTTTTTTTCCCTGTGCGCGGTGCTTGCCGCCTGCGGAATTCTCATCCAGCGCCGGCTTCAGGATCTGGGAAGCTTTCCCGTACGCGACTCGCTGGCCGTGCTTTTTTCTCCCCGGGACATGCGCGCGCTCACCCTGTTGCGCAAACTGGATACCACCCGGGATCCGGACAAGGAAACAAGACTCATTACCGAGTTGGGAACCATGGGATCGCCCATCTCGGTGGAAAAGCTCCTTGATCATCTCTCCTCTCCGCGCTTTGCCATCCGGTACGAGGCTCTTCAGTCCGTTGGCCGCCTGAGACGTCTTTCCCCGCGTATTACGGAAACGCTGCTCGACGAGCTGAGCCACGGCGAGTTCTCGACCGCGGCGCTCGCCGCCCGCCTGCTCGGCATGTTCCGCGTCCGGAGTGCCGCCGGGCCGCTCAGGGAAGCACTGAACAGTCCGGATTACCGTCTTGTTGCCGAAGCCATGCTCGCCCTTGCCCGGATCGGCGACGAGCGCGCCCAATTCCTTGCCGGAGAGATTTTGCTCTCGTCGAACAACCCCTTTGTGCTCGTTCACGGCGTTCAGGCAATGGAAATATGGCATACAACCGCGGCGGTTCCCATCCTTCTCGACCTTCTGCGGAATGATCAGTTGCCGCCCCATGTCGCCGATGAAACCATCCTGACCCTGTCCGTGCTCATGGGCGTTCCCCGGCGGTTCTTTTACCGGTACGAAGAATATACCCGGGAACGGGAACGGATCAGTGTGTTTCTGCATGAGGAAATTGACGAGGTGTTTACCCGAAAAAAACGCCAGGATCCGGAATTTCAGACGATTGTCATGAATTTTCTCATGGACCAGAATGCCGACGAGCCCTTTGTCCGGTGGGTTCTGGATACCCGGCGGGGCAAAACCGGCATTTTTTCGGCCCTTCTGGTAAGCGTTGCACTGGATGCCGAACTGAACCGGCTTGAACCGTTCCGGTTTTTCCTGTGCTTTTGGGCCGTCTCGGTGTATGCGAACCCCCGAATGATTGAAATGTAAGCTCGCTTAGGGTATTCTTGAGCCATGAATGCATACGTCAGACCTGTTATCACCGCATTGGTACGTTTCGCGCTTCTTGCGGCGGTGTTGTTTTTTTCGGCCTGTTCTCCCTATATCGGATACGGCGTGGTAACCTGGTCAATCCAGGACCATAACCTTCATGCCGGCGATGTTGTGCCGGTCTATATTCAGTCAAATATCGGTGGTGTGTATGTCATCGGCACCGGTCCCGAGCGGGAGAACCGTATAGAAGTACCCCTCTGGCAGATAGACTTGCACAAGTCCCGCTCCCGAGCCCGAAAGGCCGCCGCAAAGCTTGAGGAATACCGGTACACCTATGCATCGGTCAAGATTGACGGACTGCCCGTCCGTGCCCGCCCCGAAAACACCGCACGGCAGGTATACCGGCTGCGCCAGGGAGAAATAATCAGGATACTGGACAAAGGGGAGGGAGCACCGGTCATTGCCGGCAACGCTCCGCTTGAAGGCGACTGGTTTGAGGTCCTCACCAATGACGGGACAACCGGCTGGTGCTTTTCCTATAATTTGACACTCTACGATGAACGGGACGAAGCTCCGGTTGAAGAACTTGTGGAAGATGACGGAGCAGATCCCTACCGCGGATATCTGGTCAACCAGGTCTGGTATCCCGACCACTACCGGGTAATGCTCGCCGAGAACCGGGTGGACATTGACCGCGTTCATCCCCTGTGGGGTTTTTTCCCGGGAGAAGAATCGCTCGTAGCCCGTATCGCGACCGCCGAGGGCGTGGCGACGTTCGAGCATACCGGCATCACGAAAACCGGCGACCGGATGTACCGTTTCGAAGGCACCTCTCTTACCGCAGAAGTCCGCAGGCGCGATGCGCTTGTGGTGCAATACACCGACGATCGTGGTATGCCCCAGGTGTTCTATTTTGCGACGCTCAATAAAACGCCGGAAGATATCATCAAAGACGAACAGGACCGCCGGCAGGAAATATTCGATTCAATTCGCGAAACAGGACCGGTGTTTTCCTCGGGCAGTTACGGCGTGCTCCAGTTCCTGGAGGGCAACCGTTTCCTCTGGAGCGGGTATCAGCTTCTCACTCCCTCGGTAATTCCGTCCGGAGCGGGGGGTGGCGGTGTCGCCGAACTCCGCTGTTTCTTGTCCGAATCACTTGCGTCCCGGTATACCGGCGTTCTTACCTTCCGCTTTGAGGCAACCGGAACACGGGTCAATTTCCTCTATGAATTGACTTCCGACGGTCTGAAGCTCGAACAGGTAGACAACGGGAATATCAAGGATGCCGTGGTTGTTTCCCGGGATCTGAATCCCACCGTGTTGTTCTTTACACCCGAAGAACCGGAAGCCGACGGGGGACAGTAATGGCCTTTGTCCAGTTTTCCCGCGTTTCACTCGCGTTCGGAGACCGTGATATTCTCCGGGACGTTTCGCTCAATCTTGCTTCGGGATCCCGTGCCGCGCTTGCCGGGGTAAACGGTTCGGGGAAAACCACGCTCATGAAGATCATCAGCGGGGAAATTCAGGCGGACAGCGGCGAGCGTGCGGTGGAAAAGGATACCCGCATTTCGTACTTGCCCCAGTCCGGCATCGTGCACCGGGGAAAAACGCTCGCCGAAGAGGTGGAAACCGCTTTTTCCCGCGGGAGGGATCTTCTCGCGCGCTACGAAGCCCTTGGAGACCAGCTTGCCGCGGAACCGCCGGATTCGGCGAAGGCGCTCCGCCTTGCCGAGGAACATCACGAGGTACAACTTGCCCTCGAGGAATCGGGCTGGTACCGGCGCAAAACGGTCATGGAACAAACCCTTCTCGGTCTCGGCTTCACGGAAGACGACTTCTCGCGCGCGGTGGACGAATTTTCCGGCGGCTGGCAGATGCGCATCGCGCTGGCCAAAGTGCTCCTGGAAAAGCCGGACATTCTCCTTCTTGACGAACCGACGAACTATCTCGACATAGAAGCGCGAAACTGGCTTGAATCCTGGCTCTCCGACTTTACCGGCGGCTATCTTCTGGTCAGTCACGACCGGTATTTTCTCGACGTAACCGTACAGGAAGTGTACGAGCTGTTTAACGGAGAACTGCACCTGTATCGCGGAACCTACACCCGGTATGAACAGCTGCGCGAACAGGAACTTGCCGCGCTTATAAAAAGCTATGAAAAACAGCAGGAAGAGATCGCGAAGCAGGAAGATTTTATCCGCCGCTTTCGCTACAACGCATCCAAGGCCGCCATTGTGCAGGGCCGGATCAAACAGCTCGAAAAGATTGAACGCATAGAGTTGCCGGTCAATCTCCGCAAGATGACGGTGCATTTTCCTCCCGCGCCGCATACGGGCCGGCTCGTGCTTACCGCGAAGGATCTTTCGCGCGGGTATGGTGAGCGCCCGGTCATCCGCGGCCTCGATTTTGTGGTGGAAAAGAGCGAACGGCTGGTAGTGGTCGGGCGAAACGGCGCGGGTAAGTCAACCCTGCTCCGCGTACTCGCCGGCGTGGATTCAGACTACACCGGAAGCGTGGAATACGGTGCCGGCGTGCTCCCCGGCTATTTTTCGCAGGAAAGCGCCGAGCTCCTCTCGGGCGGCGAGCGCATACTCGATCTTCTCGAGTCGGAAGCTCCGCTCGAGCTCATTCCCCGTCTCCGGGACATGCTCGCCGCCTTCCTTTTCCGTGGCGACGATGTATACAAACAGGTGTCCGTCCTTTCCGGCGGTGAAAAAAGCCGCCTTGCCCTGCTGCGTCTCCTCTTGCGGCCGCTCAATCTGCTCATACTGGACGAACCGACGAATCACCTTGATCTACACTCCAAGGATGTGCTCCTCGACGCCCTCAACGCGTTTACCGGTACAATTATCTTCGTCTCCCATGACCGGGGCTTTATCGAAGGCCTTGCGACCCGGGTGCTTGAACTGACCGCAGCTCCCGGCAATGAACCCTCGCGGGTGCGCAATTTCCCCGGCGATTACCGCTACTATCTCGACCGGATAGCCGCGGAGTCCGCGGCGGCGAACGGCGGATCGGCAGATTCCCGTTCCGACGCTGCAAACGGTAGACCGGCCGGCTTGCCAGCTACCAGTGCCTCCGCCGAGGTGCTCTCCGGAGCGGAACTCCGGGCCTTCGAAAAACAGCGGAAGGCAGCGAAGCGAAAACTTGAACGCGAGGAAACCGAACTCATGGAAGAAATCGCGGAAAAAGAGTCGGAAAAATCCGCACAGGAACATATTTTGGCGACTCCGGAGGTGTATACTGACGGAGAAAAGAGTAAAATGGTTCAACAAAAAATAGAATCACTTGAACAAACAATAGAAGCGCTTACTGTCCGCTGGGAAGCGGTAACGGAAGCGCTCGGGGAGTACACATGAAGGTTTTGGTAGTGGGCGGCGCGGGATATATCGGCAGCCATGTGGTGCATGCATTTCTTTCCGCGGGGCATGATGTTACCGTATTCGACAATCTTTCATCCGGGCAGTTGATCAACCTTGTTCCGGGAACCGGCTTTATCGCCGGAGATATCCGCCATCCCGACGATCTTGACGCTGCCTTTTCACGTGGCTTCGACGCCTTTGTCCACCTCGCCGCGTTCAAGGCAGTGGGCGAGTCCATGTCGGAACCGGAAAAATATTCCGTAAACAATCTTTCCGGAACCATCAACATCCTCAACGCGGCCTGCGCGCACGGCTGCAAACGCATGGTGTTTTCCTCTTCGGCCGCGATCTTCGGATCGCCGCAGTATCTTCCCATTGACGAGGCACATCCCGCGAATCCGGAAAGCTACTACGGGTTTACCAAGCTGGAAATCGAACGAATACTTGCCTGGTACGATCGTATCCGGGGTCTGCGCTTCGCCGCACTTCGCTACTTTAACGCCGCGGGCTACGATCCCGACGGTACCGTCCTCGGGCTCGAAAGCAACCCGCAGAACCTCTTGCCCATCATCATGGAAGTGGCCATGGGCTGGCGGAAGGAACTGCAGATATTTGGCAACGACTACGATACCCGCGACGGCACCTGCGTACGCGACTATGTCCATGTGAGCGATCTCGCGCGGGCCCATGTGCTTGCCTTGGAAACCATCGACCGGGAGGATGAAAGCCTTACGGTGAATCTCGGAAGCGAAACGGGTATCACGGTTACCGAAATGCTCGAGACCGCCCGCGAGGTTACCGGCGTGGAGATTCCCGCACGGTATGTGGATCGCCGTCCCGGCGATCCGTCCGAACTCTATGCCACCTCCGCTCACGCCAAAAAGCGCATCGGCTGGGAAGCGGAATTATCGGATTGCAAAACCCTCATTTCGAGCACCTGGGACGTATACCGCAAACACCAAACCGCGGAGAAATAAATGAAGAATCTTGAAACGATACAGACCTGGCTTGCCGCCCAGCGCGGCCGGATGATCGATCTCCAGAAAAAACTTGCCGCCTGTCAGGCGCTTGCGCCCGAATCCGGCGGGGACGGGGAATTTGAAAAATGCCTCCTCCTTGAAAAAGAACTCGCAGCGCTCGGTCTTCCCTCAGGCGAGCGGTTTGACGCTCCCGATTCCCGCGTTTCGGCGGGTTTCAGGCCCAATCTTGTGGTAACCATACCCGGCCGCCGGAGTGAAGCCGTCTGGATCATGACCCACCTCGACGTGGTACCGCCGGGCGATCTTTCCAAATGGGACAGCAACCCCTGGACTGTCGTTGAAAAAGACGGAAAGCTTTTCGGCCGCGGCGTGGAAGACAATCAGCAGGGACTCGTCTCGTCGGTCTTTGCCGCGCTTGCCTTTGTGGAAAACGGTATCGTGCCGGACTATACCATCAAGCTGCTCTTTGTTGCCGACGAAGAAGTCGGTTCCACGTATGGCATCCGGTTCCTTTTGGAACATCACCGGCTATTCGGCGCGGAAGACCTCATCCTCATCCCCGACGGGGGCGATCCCGCCGGTGATGCCATGGAGATTGCGGAAAAGAACATCCTCTGGCTTCGGATAACCACACGCGGGGTGCAAACCCATGCGTCCCGGCCGGATCAGGGGGTGAATGCCCACCTCGCCGGCTGTGCGCTCGCGCTTGAACTCAATGCGCTCGAACAGCACTTTAACGCCCGGGATACGCTCTTTGAACCCGACCGGTCCACCATTCAGCCGACCCGCAAGGAGGCGAATGTTCCCAACGTGAATACCATTCCCGGCGAAGACGTGTTCTACCTCGACTGCCGCATCCTTCCCCGGTATTCCCTGGCCGACGTGCTCGACGAGATTTCCCGCACAGCAAAGCGCATCGAGGAGCGCTACCGGGTGAGTATCAGCTGGCGGATTGACCAGCAGATCGAGTCGAAGGCGACGCCGAAAGACGCACCGGTGGTTCTTGCGCTCGCGCGGGCCATAGAACTCGTTTACGGCGCAACCGCGCGGCCCATCGGTGTCGGCGGAGGAACTGTCGCCGCAGAGCTCCGCAACAACGGCTATAACGCCGTTGTCTGGTCCCGTATGGATGAAACCGCCCATCAGCCCAATGAATACTGTGTGCTCGACTACTTGTGCGGAGACGCGGCGGTCATGGCCGCCCTCATGCTCGGGGAAGCCTCTGAATGACCGATGCCGACTGGCGGACGGACGCGGGTCTCCCGCGGTTTCCCCGCCTTGTACCACACTCATTTGCGCGCTTGATCGACGAAGCGGACGGTGCTGCACGCCTTGCGCTTGCACGGCAGATTGAACCGTCGCCGGATGAAGATGTTCTCGCGCCGGAAGAAACCTCCGATCCCCTCGGGGAAGGGCGCTACCTCGTAACGCCGTATCTTGTACACCAGTATCCGAACCGGGTGCTTGCGCTCGTTACCGGCAAGTGTCTTGGTCACTGCCGCTACTGTTTCCGCAAGAGCTTTACCGCCCGCTCCCGGGGGTTCCTCGCTGAAGCGGAACAGGACGCCATTGTTGCCTACCTTGCGAACACTCCGGCTGTGCGCGAGATACTCGTCTCCGGCGGTGATCCGTTAACCGCACCGCCCGATTCGCTGTTCGCGTTCCTGGAAAAACTGCGTGCGGTTCGCTCCGACCTGCTCATCCGGTTGTGCACCCGCGGTCCGGTGTTCGCACCGGAAAAGTTTACTCCCGAATTTGTCCATCGTCTTGCCGCGCTTCAGCCGCTGTGGGTTATTCCTCATATAAACCATCCGGCGGAACTCGGCAGTTCCCAACGGGACTGCATAACCGCTTTGCAAAAAGCCGGAATCCCGCAGCAGTCGCAAACCGTATTGCTTCGGGGCGTGAATGATTCACCGGAACTGCTCGCCGAACTCTTTCACGAGCTGGTGTGTCTCGGCGTAAAGCCCGGGTATCTTTTTCAGTGTGATCTCGCGCCGGGAACCGCGTCGTTTCGTGTTCCGCCGGACGAGGGTATGCACATCTGGCTTCGACTTCGCGATATGCTTTCCGGTCTATCCCTTCCCCAATACGCGGTCGATTTGCCCGGCGGCGGGGGAAAATTCCCGCTTTCCGTTCCGGCGCTTTCGGATCGGGTATTGCCGAATTCGACCGATGTATCTCTCCGGATACAGGGAAATGATGGAAAAGTATACAGGTATCCCCTCACGAATGTATGATAAATAATACATGATGGTGTACATAAATTTACGCAAATAGAGATTTATTGTTCTTATACATAGAAATACACCCGCTGTACAAACCGACTGGCCGGTTGGCACAATTATTGCTTGTATTCAGCGGGGGATTTTATGAACGACCACGATTCATTACAGGAATATCTCAAGGAAATCAGAAAGTATCCGTTGCTGAGCTTCGAAGAAGAGCTCTCCCTGTCAAAGAAGATTCAGGAAGGAGATCTTTCAGCACGAAAACAATTGATCGAATCCAATTTGCGTCTTGTTGTTACGGTTGGCCGGAAATACGCGGCGCCCGACATGCCGCTGCTCGATATCATTCAGGAAGGCAACATGGGGCTGATTACCGCAGCCCAAAAATACGAGTTTTCCTACAATGTACGATTCTCAACCTATGCCTGCTGGTGGATTCAACAGGCGATAACCCGGGCAATCGCGAACAAGCGCCGGATGATCCGGCTTCCCTTCCGGAAAGAAGAACTCGCGGGGCGAATCCGCAGGACCTCCGCCGAGTTGTATCAGCGTTTTTCACGCCATCCGACAAACGAGGAAATTGCACGCGAATTGTGTCTTCCCGTCCGCGAGGTTTCAGACATCATCGTCAGTTCGGGAACAGTATCCAGTCTTGATCTCCAGCTGGATGACGATGACTCCCTCTCGTTGAAAGATGTGCTTCCGGATCGGACCTACTGCCCGGAAGAGCAGTTCATGAAACAATACACCCGTGACTGCATCATGCAAATCCTTGAAGGACTCAAGGAAAACGAGCGGGATATCATGATAAAACGGTATAATCTTGATGACTCGGGAAAGCCGGTAACCCTGAAAAATATCGGTCAGCAGTATGGAGTTTCCGCCGAAACAATACGTCAGGTGGAACTGCGGGTGCTGAGGAAGCTCCAGGCACGGTCCCGGGAGCTTCACGAAATGCTGTACAGTTAACCAGTTTCCCCTGCCGCGGCGCTTCTTCGGTTGACACCGGAGGCTTGTTGTCCGTATCTTCATAGGTGTATGGACAGCAAGAAGCAGCCGCGGCGTTCAACTCCCCGGCGAAAACCGCAAAACCGTAAAAGGACCAAAACTTCCCGAAAAAAGGCTTCTGCCCTTAAAACGAATATAGTACTGCTGGCGATACTGTTCGGCGCCTCTGCCATGCTGCTGACGGGACGATTTCTTCTTGTCCCTCCCGTGGCGATTGAGCGTCCGCCGGAAGAAAGTCCGGCGCGGGAGCCCTCCGGGACCGCTGTCGAAAAGCCCTC
>ENA-UPSM01001198-UPSM01001198.1-activated-sludge-metagenome-genome-assembly--contig:-NODE-1198-length-35115-cov-5.946777_pt1 | contig 35115 bp, 29 predicted proteins | sample MGYA00238181_ERZ773283 | MGnify/ENA primary metagenome ERZ773283 (study PRJEB29023, sample SAMN05720199) | activated sludge metagenome | isolation source: Anaerobic digester | place: Japan...
TTTGCCTGCGCCCGGAGCGGCTCCGTGAACGGCCCGCCGCCGTCGAACTCGGGCGCAAGACTCAGCGCCGCGTCGAAGGTGGGATACCGGACCGTGGCGCCCGCTTGCGCGGTAATGTGCTGCAGGGCCGGAAAAATGTCGAGATAGACGCGGTATTGCGGGGGAAGCACAGCGAGAACTTCTTCCCGCGGCCATTTCTCGATATCAAGCGACGCCGTGACGGCCTCTTCCTCGAACACAGCGCTGAGATGCATGGGCAGGGCGTCGTTAACCGTCACGTCGGCGTCGTAGCGGGGAAACGCGCCCTGTGCCGCCACGGACACCGAGTACATGTCCCAGGCGCGGTCATCGACGCCGGCCCGCACGGCAGTGGCTTTTCCCGTAAGCCGGGCCGTCGAGGGCACAAACCGCCCCTGCGCCGCCACGTAGGTCCCTTCAACATGCACATCGCTCATCACAAGCGAGCCGACTGTCAGGGGTATCTCCACGGCCGGCAACAACACCGTCTTCTCGCCTTCGCCCAGTATCCGGAAGTCCGGCACGTCCAGGGTCACGGCAACGTCGGCCCCATCGAGTTGGGCGTTCGCGACCGCCTCGACCTCGGCGAGGTTGGGGAGCAGTACCCGATCGATATGGATAGCAACCGAGCTGCCATCGCGGGACCCTGCAATACGTACGGCCCCTCCGTCGAGGCTTGTCGCGAACCCGCTCAAAGGCAGCTCCACACGGCCGCTAAGGTCGTCGCCCGAGAGCTCGAACGACAGACTCTCGAGCGAATCGGCCCGGCAATCCAGGGCGACGCCCGAGATATCCGCCACGATTGACGGCAAAACGAGTTGGGCGTCAATGGCCGGAACCGAAACACGTTCCGGCACGTAGGTAAGCGCCGGCCCCGCGGCCGGCTTTGCCGACCTCATGATCGCCCCGGCCCGGGCGACCAGCTCCGAATCGGCACGCACGGTCACGTGCCGGGCGGTGACGCTCGCGATGCGCCTGCCCGTCCCGGACATCAGCCTGTAAGCCACGGCCAAATCTTCGATGCTCAGGGCCGGCGCCGTTTCCGGCGCCTGGGAGAACACCTCGAGCCGCCCGATGCGCAGTTCAGGATAGAGGTCCTCGCCTTCGACCTGCGCCGAAAACCCCGTTGCCCGGAAGATCGCATACTCGATAAGACGCGACTGAGGATATCCCGTGGCGAGCAAAACCGCGCCCAGTCCAAAGAGCAGGGCGAAGCCGCACAGAATCCACCGTTTCCATCGCCTTTTCCGAGGGGGTGATGGCGCAGGTCCGGTTTGCGGCGGGAATGCGTCCATAGGCGTCATCAGCCGCCGGGGGCGACGCTTTCAGGCACTTGGACCTTGATCTGCCCGATGATGGGGATGAGTCTTGCCTGCTGAAACAGGTCGCCCTCGGCCAGTTTGATATGGGTCACGTCGGCAAGAGGCTGGTTGAAAGTGGGGTCCACATCGATCCACTTGCCGATCCAAACGGTCGCCCACTGATGAAAATAAAACCCCGGCCGGCCGTTGTCGACGTAGATCAGCCCGGCCACCTCCCGGGCGGGCAGGCCCGCCGCGCGCGCAAGACCGATGAACAGTACGCTGTGCTCGGTGCAGTCGCCCTCCATGTGCTCGAGCACCTCGAGGGTGTTGCTCAACTGGGCTGAAAACGTCGTGCGCACGTTCTCATACACCCAGTGGCACAGTTTCGTTGACACCTTCAGCGCGTTGGTCTCGTCCCCGGCGATCTCCTTGGCTTTATCGATGAGCTTGGGGTCCTCGCTTTGAATGAATAGCGACGGCTTCAGCCATTCCTGGACCGACGCGTCATGCACCGGAAGGGTCGCGGGCACAAAACCATCGAGCTCGATCAAATGCGCAGAGAATTCATAGGCCCCGTCCTTGTCTGCAAGATATTGCCGCTCGTCATTGAACAGATGGGCTTCCGTGAGCGGCCCGGTGAGGCGCAGTTTCAAAAACGGGCGCGCGCGCGCATTCTCGATAGGAGCGTCAATGAGGGCCGCGTTCGATACGATGACGTCGTTGCTGTAGTTGACGTCTTTCGCGATCTCCTCGGGTTCCAGCCGCGTGGTGATCAGTCCGGCCACCTCGTCTTCGAGAGTCGTGCCGTCTTCCGCGACGTAGGAAATCGAGTCGATCCCCATGTCCAGGAGCGTGTTCTTGATCTTATAGACCTTGGTGGGGACGCCGTCGAAGACGCGCTCCTCGATGGCGATCACCTTGCTTATGCCATCGATTTCCTTGCGGTACATCGGTTCGAAGATGCTGTAATGCAATTCGCTGCCGATTTCGCCGCCTTTGTGGATCAGCTCGATCTGTTTGAAGGCGTCCTGAAGGGATTCTCTCGGGCGGGGAAGTTCGACTTCGAGGGCCTCACCGCCCACGACGCTGCGCATAAGCAGCGAATCCCCCCTGACTACTGCGTCGAATTGAGATTCGCCGCTCAACGTCTCGACACGGGTCTTCACCTGGCTCAGGGCGCCGTCTTGCGCATACACGCGCTCGCTGAAAATGCGCATGTCCTGCTTAACGTTTTCCATCGTGATGTGGAACCGGGCATCTTCCGAAACCGTAACGCTGCCATCGCCGTTCTTCGCCACATCGTTGACGGCGTAACCCGATTTCTGGCCGGACATATACACCCCGTACCAGGTTTTGCCCAGCAGCGCCGAAATATCGAGTTCCTGCGCCGCCAGCAAGCGCGGAAAAAGACCTAGCGATACCATAAGAATCAACCGTTTCATTCGCATGTTCTCCGGAACAGCGTGTTTTCTGCGTCATGGCTCACGAAGTCCGCCACGGCGCACCCCGTCGCGGCCTCAGAGCATTGTACCTAATCCCCGTCCTTTATGGAATGTTCCCAACGGTGCACGAGAGGGTCACCGGCGCCAAATGAGTTCGCCTTGCCCCATCAAGAGAAGATACCCAACGGCCCGCGAACCGAAAGGAAATCACGCGCCTCCAATCGCCGGGCGCCAAGACTCATTCCCCACCGTCCGGGGCGTCCTGGCGGCTCCCATGGCGGCCGCGGGTGTTCGACGTGGTGGACGGCGCTTCGGAAGCAGGCAGCAGTTCGGCGAAGTATACCTCGTTCTGTTCACACAGCCGCAGGCGCCGGTGGCAAACGCCGCACTGAAACTCGGACCCCGGCTCCCCGCCTTCGGGCGCCGGAATATGCGTGCTGCAAAATGGACAGGCCACGCTCCGCTCGCCTTTGCCGTGTTCCTGAAGGATCGCGTCGACACTCCCCGAACGGTACGCCCGAACCATCGCGTCGACAATCTCGGGGTCGAACTGTGTGCCTTTGCCTTTCTCGAGTTCGGCCAGGGCGGCCTCGGGGTCCAGCCCTTTTCGGTACGGCCGGTTGCTGGTCATCGCGTCGAAGGTGTCGGCGACCGCGATGAGCCGCCCCTCAGCAGGGATATCGCCGCCGCTGAGACCGAAGGGATACCCCTGCCCGTCGTAGCGTTCGTGATGATACAGAGCATACGGGATAAGGGCCCTGAGGGCGGGCACATCCTGCATCATACGGGCGCCGCGTTCGGGGTGCACCTTCATCTTGGCGTATTCATCGCCGGTCAAGACCTTGGGTTTCCGCAAAATGGCGTCGTCGATGGCTATCTTGCCAACATCGTGGAGCACGCCACCCATCTCGCACTCGCGCAGCTTCTCATCATCCCAGCCAAGCTCGCGGGCGATGGCCAGCGCGAAATTGGTGACGCGCCAGGTGTGGCCGACCGTATAGTGGTCACGCGCTTCGATGGCGTTCGCGGTCATAAGAAGGGTGCCTTGGTAGGCGCTCTCCAGTTTATCGACGTATTGCGCATTCTTGATGGCAATCGCCGCCGGACCCGCCAGCGCCACAAGCAATTCGAGGTCCCCCTCGGAGAACGCATTGGGCGTCCCGCGGGTGTCGACGTAGAGCACGCCCAGCTTTTCGCCCTGGTGCTGGAGGGGTGTGCACATGGCCGACGCGATATTCTGCAGAATGATGCTCTGGCCGCGGCCCAGGCGGCTGTCGTCCGCCGCGTCCAACGTAAGAATGGCCTCCCCATGATCCAAAGCCCTGTGCACGATCGTCGAACTGATGGTGACGTGTTCCTCGGGGCCCTTCCGCATATAAGCCGGTTCGAGGCGTCCGCTCGCAGCCTCGAACAGCAAAATGGCCCCGTTGTGCGCCGGCACGAGCCTGAAGATCTGGTCCATGACCTGCTCGAACAGCCTGTTAAGGTCCCGTTCGCTCGAAATGACCTGATTGGCGGCATACACGGCAGCCAATCGTTCCTGTGCCTGGCGCGCCTGGTCCACGGTCTGAGCCGCCTGCACCGCCCCCAGGAACGTTCGGTGCACGTTTTCCGCCGCGTGGGCGTGGACGTCCCCTTTGTCGGCCTCCTCGAATACGACGGTGGCCGGAGGCCGCTGGCCGGCCTCCTCGCTACTCTTGCTCTCGAAAACCAGCTCCACGGGACCGATCGATATCACATCCCCGTGAGCAAGGCGGTATTCCACGATGCGCTTGCCCCCGACAAACGTGCCGTTCCCGCTGCCAAGATCACGGAGCAGCGTGCCCAGCGCCGTTTGTTGGATCACCGCGTGTTTACGGGAGACCTGCAAATCGTTCAGCTGGAGCCCGCTGTCCGGACCGCGGCCGATGCTCAGAGCCCCGGTAATGGGACACGACAGACCCGTCAAGGGGCCGGATAGCACCTTGAGCGACTCCCGCTGCTGTGCCAGGGCGTCATATGCTTGTTTCACCATTCCATGCGTCCCCTGAAATCACACGAAGTCCGAACCAAGTGCGGGCTCTCCTTGCCTTTCCGCAGTTCATCGCTCCCGAGCGGCAGCAATGGCAGCGCCAAACCCGCTCACGCGAACCATAGACCTCCCAAAACTAGGCCAGGCACGTTTTCTACCATATATTGTGGTTTGGCGCAGGAACAGCACAACACTTGGCTTCGTGTCGCTTGACAGCTCCAAAGCCTTGGTCTAGAATAACATCCACTCGCCTGTTGGCGATACGTTACGCACTCCTGGCTGAAGCGCCAGACATCTTTGACCATGCGGACAGGTTATTCTCCGGCCGCGAATCTGCGTGATGCCGGAACGCCTGAGATACCGCCGCAGTGCCGTCGGAGTGGCAGGGGGATTGTACCGCGCCGGGCCGGGATGCACAAGAGGTTTGGTTCACCGGGTCAGTCTGAGAATGGGCATCGGCAGAGGGGAAATCCAGGCGGGTGCTCGCCTATAATGGCATCATGAATACTGGCAAGGGCGGCGCGGCGCCTGGCTCTTGGGGAAATGCCCGGCCCGGGGGGCGGATTCTGTGGTTCGCCGTGGATGCCCCCGCGGCATGAGATAGCACTACATGGAAGACATCGATTCATCGCAGGCGTTGTTAAGTTTCTTCGGGCTGCAGAAGCAGCCGTTTGCGGCAACGGCCGACCCGATGTATTTCTACGCCACGCGGGAACACAAGGAATGCCTGTTCCGCCTGTGGAACAGCATCGACGAGCGCAACGGCATTGCAGTCGTCCTTGGGCATTACGGCACCGGAAAGACGACCCTGCTGCGCAAGGTACTGTCGGGGATGCGCGCCAAACCCGACCGCTACAACGTAGCCGTAATCGGTTCTCCCATTCCCTCCTGGACCAGCTTCTCTCTCCTCGAGGGGATCGTCAGCCAGTTTGGACTCCAACCGGAACCCCGCTCGTTCGCAGCGTATATGGGGGCCCTCAACCAGTATCTCTTGAAGCATCATCAGCGCATCAACACGCTCGTGGTGGACGACGCCCAGAACCTCAACAAGCGCGGGCAACTCGAACTCCTTCGCCTGGTCCAGAATCTCGAGACCCCCCACCACAAGCTGCTCAATCTTGTGTTTTTCGCGCAATTGGAATGGCTGAACGTGTTGCGGGCCGCCCCCAATTTCTCCCAGCGCGTGAACACGTGCTTCAACCTCGGCTCGCTGAGTCTGGCCGAGACGCGCGGGCTTATCGATTTCCGATTGCGGCAGGCCGGAGCGGTGGGCGGACTGGCCCCCGTATTCGACGAAGGAGCAGTCAGGACGGTACACGCCTACGCGCAAGGCAGTCCCCGAGAAACGGTAACCGTATGCCGCAATGCGCTGTTGCTGGCGGCGCAGGTCCGTACACGGCAGGTCGGGCAGGCTATCATTCTGAACACGATTCGGAAGACCACCTTGCCCGACCCGGAACGGCATTCGCGGCTCTCGGCGGCGCTCCAGGAAGCGCCCGAAACCTCGAAGAGCGCCGTGACCCCGGAGGATGCGCCCGAACCGGAACGCTTTCCACCGCGGCACCGCGCACAGAGCGTGTTGCAGCAGCGCGCTAACCGGCTGCTTCTAAATGCTGAGGGAAATCGCGGCGACCTCTTTGCGGAAGAGCCGTGAGAGCGCGGCAGGGGAGTGGGGAATGATGCAGAAGCGCTTGCTGGCCCCGGCCGGCACGTACCTCTTCGGGTACTAGGATGACGGACATGGCATCGAGCAACGAACCCGAAAACCGGACCCCGCATGGCATCGACGAGCGCCTTGTCGAGGAGATGCAACGCATCGACAACGAATTCCTCGATGCCCTGAACGACAGGCGCCTCGAAAGCGGATTGCCCCAAGAGGAACAAGCCAGCGAAGAAGAATTCATCCGAATGTCCGGCTTGACCTACGGCGGCCGCGAGGAGACGGCCGGCAGTGTCCTGCGCCCGGAACCAGCACATGAATCCACGCCCCCCGAACCGCCCTTGAGCTTCTACGAAATAGGGATTGCAGACGTCGACGCCGGCATGACGCCCGGGGCCATCGAAGAGGACATGCCGCACGAGGCGGATGTGATCAGCGGCGCCGGCCAGCCTTCACCTGTCGAGGAATTGCGCGATATCATCACGGACCTGTCGCGCGGCGTCGCCCATTCGCAGGCGGCCAAGGAACCAGCCTCCGGGGCCGCCGGCGCCGGCCCTTCATTCGGCACGGAAGATATCATCGTGGTCGGCGAGCAGGCCGATTCTGACGGCATCCCGGACACCCCGCCTTCCCCTGCCCAGCGGGCTCCCCGTACCGAACCCGAACAAGCCAGCGAGTGCCCGGAAGGCCCCGCGGATGCTGGTTCGTTCGACCGCGCACCTTCGCGAGAACCCGATTTCAAGAAACAAGACCCGCCCGAGCTGGCAAAAGCCCAGGCGCTGCTCGAGGAATTGGAGTCCCAGCCGCGTTACGGCGAAGAAGATGATGATATCAAGGCGGAAGACACTCGCGGCGAGGCGGTTTCCCCGCAGGTCCCGAAAGCTCCCCCGGATGTCGTCCCCGCTGCGAAACAATCCGCTCGCATAGAGCCGGAGCCGCTCGGCCACGCCGATGTTCCCGCACAGCCCCTCCGGGAATCCCGCCCCGCCGCCACGCGGCCGGGCCGCTTCACCCGTTATGTCATCGCATTGGCGGTCCTGGGCGCACTGGCTCTGGGCGGGTACGAAGCGTGGGTCTTCGCGCGGCAACGGCTCAACAGCCCGGAGGCTCTGCTTTCCCAAGCGAGCCGGTCCGTCTCCCGCGGCGAATACGAGGCGGCAATGGAGCAATACGAACGCGTAGCGCAAGCGTTGCCGGCAAGCGTTCCTGACCGGGCCGAGGCCTTGTTCGCAGCCGCGTCCAGCGCGTTCGCGGCAGGCAACAACGCAGCCGGCGCCAAGGAGGCCGGACAAGCGGCCTTGCGGTTGCTCGAGCAGTTCCAGAAAGAGTTTCCGGGCCATGCGAAAACCGCCCGGGCGAAAACGATGCTCGGCATCATCTGCTTCAAACTCGGCCAGCCGAAACGGGCCATCGAAACGTTGCGCGACCCGGAACTGCTCTTGCGCGATCCGGGCGGCGCATTGGCCGCCTTGCGGACCCTCGCACGTGCCCACGCCAGACTGGGCGAGTATGACATGGCCCGAGAAGCCTCTCTGCAGGCGGCACGCCTTGACGGCAATTGCACGCCGGACCAGGATTACGGCGAGATCAGCCTCATGTACGAGAAACTCGCCGAATACTCGGAAATCCCGGAGGCCCGGCGCGAGTATCTCGAAACGGCGCTGCAACACTGGCGGCTTGCCGCTGACGTGCCGGGGCTCGATATGCTCCGCGAGGATGAGCTGCGGCAGCGAATCGCGTTGTTGGAATCCAAGCTGAAGGCGTGGGCGCCGCAACAATCCAAACAGGAAACGGCCCCGCCCAACGAGGGCGCCGGGTAATCACCACATGGCGAGTTCCGCATCCGACATCAACAAACAGATTCGCCGGCGAGACGGGAACACCCGCGGGTTCATTCAGAATGTTCTCCGCGGGCGGTGGTACATCGTGTTTGTGGCCACCGTTCTGGGCGCGCTGCTGTCTGGCGCGTTCGGAGCGATTCTATACAGCCGCCTGACGGTGTACGTGGCGGAAACAGAGTTTTCTGTCCAGCCGCCGGTGTGGGAGACGCTTCCCCTGAATCCAATATCGGCTCCGCGCTCCCAAACCGTCAATCAGAACCCGCACATGATCGCGCCGGATGTCGTGAGAGCCCTGGTATGCCGCGACATGATCGACGGCGAAGCCTGGAACCGGCTCGCCACCGCCGAAGAATACCAGACCGCAGCCGATGACGTCTCGAAATCGCTCAGGATTGAATTCGACGGCACAACAAATGCGGTTTCCGTGACCTGCACGCGGCAGAACGAACGCGACGCCGCCGGCATTGCCGAGTTCGCCGCGCGCGCGCTGATCCAGAACGTTCGCAAGGAGCAGCTCGAAACGGGCCGCGAGAGACTCGCGCTGGTACAAGGCCAACTCGAGCGCACCGGGCGCGAAATCGAGGAACACGAGCGCGAGGAACGGCAGTCTGGCGTGACCGCAGCGGCCCCGCAGTATGACGAGAATGCCGCGCGGCCGGATACCCTGAACGAAGAGCTTGCCAAGACCCAGGCCGCGCGAGAACAATTCATGGCGCGCATGGAACGCCTCAAAACGCAATTCCAAAGCGACGGCATCGAATTGCCGCAGCCCTTGCGACAGACCGCCGACGGCGCCGTCGCAGACTCGCTCAAAGAGATGGACAAACTGGTCGCCGAAGAGCTCAACCTGGCTATTCTGCGTCCCGACGATCGGTTGGCCTGCCTCGAGTTGTTCGACCAGGTCACGGACAGGAAGCGCGAGATTCTGGAGGCAACGGAACAACTCGGTTACGGAAGCGAGGGCGGCAGCGAGACTGAACGGAAGCTCTACGGCCTCACCCACCAGTACCGTCAGCTTGAACTCGAGATCATTGCACTCGATACCCGCATGGCAGCCATCCAAACGTTGATGGAACAGCCCCCCGGGGACCTCACCGAACCTGCGGGGCCCAACCCTGAAGTCCAGCAGATGGCAGGCGCGCTCGAAAACAGCCGGGGCGAGTTTGACACACTGCGAAACACCGAATCGAAGATACGCGCGGCGCTGGACCGCGGTGAGTGCGGGTTGTCGCGGCGGACGCCCGTGCGCGTGCACTCGATGCGTACGAAAAACATAAACCTTGCCGCCATCATCGCCGCCGGCGCCGCGGCCGGTCTGCTCGCCGGCATCGGCGCGGCCTTGCTCCTCAAGATGAACGATGCCTCCTTCAAAACCGCCCAGGACGTGACGGAACACCTCGGCCTCGACGTCATCGGCACTATCCCCTGCAGCCGCGTCGACAGAAGACGCCGGGCAGGCAGGAAAGCGCCAGACGCCGAAGAAGATGAATCGGACACGTTCATCGCCTCGCTGCACGCTCCGAAATCCCCGGGAGCTGAAGCGTACCGTGCGCTGCGTACACGGTTTCAGTTGGCCACGATTCAGCGGAAGCCGCGGGCCGTCCTCGTGACCAGCGCCCTGCCCGCCGAGGGCAAGACAACCACCGCCATCAACATGGCCGTCACGTTCGCGGAAAGCGGGTTGCGGGTCCTTCTTGTCGACGCCGACCTGCGCCGCCCCAATGTGCACTGCGTCCTCGGGATGGAAGACAGACCCGGTTTGGCGGACCTGCTCCGCGAAGAGCTTGACCCCCACGCGATCATCCGCCCAACTCGTATCGAGAACCTGTGGATGGCCCCGAGCGGGCAAACCCCGCCTAATCCCTCCGAACTTATCGGCTCGGACAAGATGCGCCAGCTCATGCGCGACTTGCGCGAAGAATTCGATCTGGTGCTGTGCGACGCCCCGTCCATCCTCGTCGTCACGGACCCGGTGCTGCTGGCAAAATGCGTCGATACCGTGGTGCTGGTGCTCTCGCCCAGGTACGCGCGGCGGGAAACCGTCACACGGGCCAAGAAATTCCTCGAGACGGCCAACGCCAACATCGCCGGCGCGGTGCTCAACGGTCTGACTAAACGCCGCCGAGACCATTACCATCAGTATTGTTGCGCGGATTGAATGCCGGGAGCGAATGCGCCATTCCCCGCTGCAAGATGCGGCGGGAACGGGACCGATTGTTCTCTACCGTACTGTGCGTCGTGCACAACGTGGCCCATGCCGTCGCGGTGGGGGCGCGCCCGCGCCCGCATGCGCTCGGCCCCCGCGCAAGCCTGCCGGTTGACAGCATCCTGATAAGCCTTTATAATTTCACTACTTGGCATTCTTCTCGGAGCGTTTCTTGAGGTGCCTCTGAGCCGGGTCGTTCAAAATCCCTGGGGAGCAGGGAGGAACTCCATGCGAGACCGCGTAGACGCGATTACCGAAATCGCAACGTTGCCCGACGTTTTGGCCCGGATCATCAGCGTTGTGCAGGATGAAAGCACGACCGCGCTCGACCTTGCCGACGAAATTGCAAGAGACCAAGCCCTCGCCATGCGCGTGCTTCGCGTGGTGAATTCCAGTTTTTATGGTTTTCCGAGGTCCATTCGAAGCATTCCTGAAGCCGTCGTCATTCTGGGTTTCAACGAGATCGAGCGTCTGGCGCTCACCATCTCCGTCATCAACCTGTTCGGCAAGAGCCCGGCACAAGTGCGCTCACTCCATAACCTCTGGCGCCACAGCTTGGCGTGTTCCCTTGCGGCAGGCACCATGGAACAGCATTTTCGCCGGCAACATCCCGAGATCGCCGGGGCCCACTTGGCGGGATTGTTGCACGACATCGGCAAAGCCGTGATCGCGCAGTATTTCCAGGAGGACGCAGTTCGCGTCATCAACCTTGTTGAAACGTCAGGATGTTCTGTGTACGAGGCCGAATACGAAGTCTTCGCAGGCGTCACGCACTGCGAAGTCGGCGCATGGGTGGCCGAACGGTGGAACCTTCCCCGCGAGTTGGTCGAAAGCATCGGCGGACATCACCGCCCGCTCGACGTGCCGGGGGATCCGATACTGCCTCATGCCACGCACCTTGCCAACACCCTGGTCAACATGATGGGGATCGGGGCACTGAACGACCAGCCGCAGGCCCTGCCGCCCCATCCGGAAACACTCGAACGCCTCCCTCTGGATGAAACGCTGATGACGCGTATTCAGGAGCGGCTCGAAAAACAGCGGGGCCTGCTGGGCGCCGTGGCGATGGGCGCGCTGAGTTGATTCTTGGCCTGTTCCCAGCGGAGCGGGCCTGGGTGCAGATAGAAGCCGATTGTGCAACGTCGGGTGCGGGGCCGTATCTTGAAACCATGCCCCGCAGGTCCGGAAGGAGAAATGTCATGGCCGCGCGGAATGCATTTGTTGCTGCCCTTGTTGTCCTGGGTTGTTCACTCTCATTCGCCGGGGAAAGCCCCGCACCGAAAAACGTTCTCTTCCTGGTCACTTCGGAGGCCTTTGCTCACGGCCCAACGGTCGCGCAGGGCGACAAACCATGCCTGGCGGAGCAGGTATTACGCCCCCTTCTCGATGCGATGGGCGCCAAGCTCACGGTGACCTACGACGCCAGCACCATCAACGCCGAAAACCTCAAGAACTACGACATCGTCATGTTTTATACCCAGGGGGACCTGACAAAGCCCAACAAGACCGGCACGCCGGTGATGGGGCCCAACGGCCAGGCTGAGCTGATCCAGTGGCTCGAAAACGGCGGCCGCTTTCTCGGATTCCACTCGGCCACGGACACGTTTCGCGGCGAGGGAGAGGACGTTACCCCATACATCGCCATGATCGGCGCCGAATTCATGGGCCACGGCAAACAGTTCGTGGGCAAGGTGAAAGCCGTCGACCCCAACCACCCGGTCATGGCCCACATCCCCGACGGCCTGGAGCTCAACGAGGAATGGTATTGCTTCCGCAAGTTCAACGAGGACGCCATCCACGTACTCGCCCTCATGGACCCTGGCCCGGAACGCGCAAAACAGGAAATGTACAACATCGAGCCTTACCCCGTCGTCTGGGTGCGGACCATCGAAAAGGGCCGCGTATACTTCACCGCATTGGGCCACCGGGAGGACGTCTGGGAAAGCGAGCGGTTCAAGCAGTCCATTGTCGATGCTGTCCACTGGCTCATGAGCACTGACGACCCACAGGCCCAACCCAACTACAAACAGGCCGTCCCGGCCGCGAAATCGGCCGAAACCCCCGGCCACTAGGCAAGAGGCTCAAGGCCCGGACGAGACGCTGTCCAGAGGCCGGCACGCGCCCCGCGTGCCGCGCCCCGGGGAGCCGAAACCCCAAATCCCAGGACCCCTGAAGGGGCGAGCTGGAAAGCGCTCATGCTCTTCATGGACGCAGAGCGCCCTTTCAGAGTTCTTTCTGGCTCCTCCTTCTTCGCCTTCCCGGCCGCGGGTTTGGAGCCGTCCGCCCGCTTGGCGGTCCCCAATCTCGCGTACCGTTGCAATTCTGAAACGCACGCGCTAGATTGGATTTGGTTAAGGATGTTTCTGACGCAACGCGGCGGCGCCGTAGAGAGCCCCGTGCCGTTTGCCAGGAAAAAGGAACACGCGGATGACCATCAAGGAACGCATCCAGGACGAAATGAAGTCGGCCATGAAAAACAAGAACATGGAGCGCCTCGAGTGCCTGCGCATGTTGAAGGCCGCCGTCATGTTGAAAGAGAAGGAAACCGGCAAGGCCGTGTCCGATGAGGATGCAATGACCGCATTGCGTTCGGAGATTCGCAAGCGTCAACAGACCATCGATGTATTGCGTGAGCACGGCAAGGAGGTGGAAACCGCGGCAACCGAGCGCGAGATTGCCGTCATCGAGGAGTTCTTGCCGCGACAGTTGAGCGCCGGCGAACTCGAGGCGAGGGTGCGCGCTTACCTGGCGGACCACCCCGACATCAATCATGCGGGCAAGCTCACGGGTATCCTGAAGAAGGAACTGGGGGAAGCGGCCGACGGCAAGGTTCTGAACGACGTCTGCCGGAAGGTGCTTGGCGCATAACAGGCGCAAGGAAATACGTGATGCGAAAGGCTGGGCTTGTCATTGCGCTGGCGGCGGCCCTCGCTTTCCTCGCGGCGGCGGGATGCGAGAAAACGCCGGGGCATACTGTCAAGCCCGCACCGCGAGAGTCCGTCGTGACAAGCGCAGCGCCGGGCCCGGATGGCAAACCCGCCGCGGAACCCGCGCAGGCACAGAAAATCCCCCTGGCCGTTCCGCACCGGGGGACGCTCAATATTCCGCTGCCCGAGGGTATGGAGGCGAAACCGTCCGATCCGGGGGTGGCCGGCGCCGCTTCGCTACGGTTCGAAGCATCGGAGCCCCAACCGTACATCATCATCGTGACCGTCCTGGGTGAACCGGGCATGATGCCGGGATTCGGAAGCGACTCGTGGTTCGGGGAGGAACTCGAGCGCTGGAAAACTGGTTTGCCTGGCCCGGCAGCCGCGGCCGAAGCCGTCCCCCTCGAGTTCGACCTTGAGAATGTCCGCGGCATGTACCTTACGCTCGAGGATTCATCACCCGAGCCCGGGAAATACCCTTACCTGCTGCAGGGATTCTTCAACGTTGACGGCTGCATCGTGTCGTTCCAGGCCCTTCATGCCGTTCCGCGCGCGTCGGCCGCCAACCGTTTTCTGGCGCTGCTTGTGGGGGCCGAGTGGGAACCCGAATCCGAGCCTGGGCCCGCGCCGGTTTCGTGAACTCCCGGCCAGGCCGGGCCCGCCCGTCAGGCTTCTTGGCGCGCGTCGAACCACGCCAGGGTATCGGAGATGGTGTTCTCGAGGGGCCGCGGCGCGTACCCGAGTTCCCGGCTCGCTTTCTCATGGCTGACGAGCCGGTGATGGCGCAAAGCCCGTAACGACGCCAGAGTCATGCGCGGTTTCGATTTGGTAAGACGCGCCCACAGGAGCGTAAACGGCACCCCTCCATACGCCGCCCAGAGAGGCAACTCGAGCTTCGGGACGCGCGCGCGGGTCGTGCGCGCGATCTCCGCGGCGATGTCGGCCAGGGTGGCGTACGTCCCGCCGAGTATGTACCGTGCGCCGGCCGCGGCATGACCCGCGGCGCGAACAGCGGCATCCGCCACGTCTCGTGCATCAACCCAATTGAATCCTCCCCGCAAAAGAACCGGAAACCGTCCCGCCCGCAGGTCTATCAAGACACGCCCCATGGCGGACGGCTCGTAGTCGTGAGGACCGATGACTCCCGTGGGATTGAGTATTACGGCGTCCAGTCCGTCGTCGATGGCCGAACGCACGAGCTGTTCCGCGGCGGCTTTCGATCGGTCATACGGCAGTGTATCCTCATGAATGCACAATGGCCGGCTCTCGTCAATGGGCTCGCGGCGGGGATACGACGAATAGGCATGAATCGAGCTGAAATACACGAGCCGCTGCACGTTGCAGGCTCTGCATGCCGCGGCCACGTTGCGGGTGCCCTCGACGTTGACCCGGTGGGCCACGGGATCGCTTGTGCGGCGCAGCGTGATCATGGCCGCCAGGTGGTACACGATATCCGCACCCCCGAAGGCGTCGCGGAGGGAAGCCGGCTCGAGCACGTTCCCCGGGATTTCGCGAATATCGAGGCCCTTCAGCGAAGGAGAATCCTCATATGCCAGAACCGTGACCTTCTCCCCGTCGTGAAGAAGCCGGCGGACAAGGTTTGCCCCCAAATGCCCCGATGCCCCTGTAATGGTCACGTTCATGCGGCGTATCTGCTCCCTGTTCCACAAGAGATTTCCTTACAATAGTGGTTCCGGCAGGCAAATACAACGCCGCGCAATGGCCAGGGACCAGCCGGACGGGCATGCCCTCCTGAGCCTCCCCCTTTAATTCAGAACACAATCACGATATGCTCAAGCGTAATCCAAGCGCGAAGGAGGGCGCGGCCATGTGCATGTTGCTGCTTTCGGTGTTCGGGATGGCGGTAGAGACGCCGGACCTTGTGTGGCTGGACGCGTACGAGCTCCGGGGCGGACCGGTGACCTTGCCGCGCGCCGCCACCTACACGGTATGGCTGTGGGCCGACGGCGCGTCCGCGGCACAGGCCTCGATAGGCGGCGCGACGTTCCAGGCCCCGGAAAGCGCTCCTCACAAAGGCGTCTTTCGCTGGGTGAAGGCAGGCGAGGCCCCGTTGCCCGCGGGCGCCGCCGCGATCAGTCTCGAAGGCGACATCGCCTCAGTGGCGCTGAGCGCGAACGCGGCATTCGAGCCCGAGAAGGCTCAGGCCCATATGCGTGTGTTCGAGCAACCCGAAACACCCATCGACGGCCGCTACGATATCCGCCGAGACACCGACGCCACCTTTATCATGACCTCTTTCGATTCGCGCAAAGCCTGGGAAACCTATGCGGCGGACCTGCGGCGCACAATCCTCGTCTCTTCGGGGCTTTGGCCCATGCCGGAACGCACGCCCCTCAATGCGCACATCGAACCGGCCGCCGAACACGATGACTACATCATTGAAAAGGTGTATTTCGAGTCCCGCCCGGGCGTGCTGGTGACCGGCAACCTCTATCGCCCGAAAGGCGGCGGCCCGTTTCCCGGTGTAGCATGCCCGCACGGGCATTGGGAACACGGACGCCTTGAGGACAGTGCCCGCGGCTCGGTTCCGGCGCGCTGCATCACCCTCGCCCGCATGGGCATCGTGGTCTTCAGTTACGACATGGTCGGCTACGTCGACAGCCTCCAGTTTCCTGACCACCGCTGGGACGAGCCCGTCCACAAGCTCTATGGTTTGCATCCCTTCGCGTTCCAGTTGTGGAACAGCCTGCGGGTGATCGACTTCCTCGCGGCCCTGCCCTACGTAGACGCGGATAATCTGGCGTGCACCGGCGCCTCGGGCGGCGGTACCCAGACCTTCGCGGTCCAGGCCATCGAGCCCCGCATCAAAGTGAGCGCGCCCGTCAACATGATCTCCCACACCATGCAGGGCGGCTGCATGTGTGAAAACGCCCCAATCCTCCGCATGAAGGCGTCAAACATGGAGATCGGCGCTCTCATGGCTCCCCGGCCGATGGTGATGGTCTCGACCTCGGGCGATTGGACCAAACTGACTCCGCGGGTCGAGTTTCCGGCCATTCGCGGCATCTACGCGCTCTACGACGCGGCCGGCCGGCTCGAGAATCACCATTTCGACTATCATCACAACTACAACCAGGACAGCCGCACCGCAATGTACCGCTTCTTCGGCAAGTGGGTGCTCGGGCAACCCGAAAAATACGCGGAATTCACCGAGCCCCCGTATGAGAAGGAGCCCGACGAGGTGCTGCGGGTCTTTCCAGACGGCAAATTGCCCGAAGGATTCGGCATGCAGGAAACATTCATGCCGCAGGTGATCGAAACGGCACGCGAAAAATGCGCCGCGGTGCTGCCGAAGTCCCCCGGGGACCGCGAGTCTTTCCGCACCGGGTACGGGATCGCTCTATTCGACATCATGGGCCTGGTGGTGCCCGACTCCGCCGCCGTGACCGCCCGGCTGATTGCCCAGACCAAGGCCAGCAGCTACGAACTCGAGCGGCTCATTATCTGGCGGCCGGACGCGAACCAGGCCATCCCCGCGCTGTTGTACAAGCCGCTGGCTGCACCGACGGGGGCTGTATTGGCTGTACACGGGCGCGGCAAAGCGGCTCTGGCCGACCCGGTTACGGGGGGACCCGGCGCACTCACTCAAAAACTGCTGGCTGAAGGCAACGCGGTCCTTTGCATCGATACGTTTCTCACCGGCGAGTTCCAGGAGCCCCGCAAAGGGTCCGAGCGCAAGGCATACAAGTTCCCCGACACGTTCCTGCCGACGGATACCGCCTGCCGGATTCAGGACATCGTGACGGCCGCCGTCTTTCTGCGCAACAGGGTCGGCGCGCCTCTGACCGTTACCGCTTTGGGCAACGCAGGGGTGTTGGCGTTGTTCGCCGCCGCGGCGGACCCCGCCATCGCCAAGGTGATAGCCGACGCCGGAGACTTCGACCCGCGGAGCGATGCTCAGTGGCTCGAGAAATACTACATGCCGTGCATCCGGTCCGTGGGCGATCTGAATACGGCCGCGGCCATGATCGCGCCGCGGCCTGTCGAGCTGCTCAATTGCGCCGATGCTGAAGCATGGCGCAATTTCGCAACGGCCTATGCCAGCGCGGCTGGGCCGGAAGGAGTGCTCGCGATGACCGGGACCGCCGGTTCCATCGCCTCTGGTTCGTAGCAAGGATTCGTACGCATGGGCACGCCGGGCACAGACGCCGTCCGCGACCGGTTGCTCCACATCGCCGACCTTCATTTCTGGTCGGTCGTGTGGAACCCCTTTGCTCTGGCTAATAAGCGGTTTCTTGGCAACCTCAACGTGCTCTTTCGCCGCGCCCGGCACTTCCTCATGGCGCGAGCCGAACCCTTTGCGGATTACGCGGCATCGCTCGGGACCCCTGCCGTGCTGTTGACGGGAGATTTCACGTCGACTTCGACCGAGACCGAATTTCGTATGGCGAGGGGATTTGTCGACGGGCTGGTGCGGCGCGGCCTCGAGGTGACGCTGATCCCGGGCAATCACGACGTTTACACGTTCCGGGCGGCGCGCGAGGGGCGGTTCGAGTATTACTTCGGGCTTTACCTCCCGCCGGAAGGCTATCCGGCGGCGCAGAAGTTGCGCGGCGGCACGTCGCTGGTACTGGTCCCAACCGTGTGCCCGAATCTGGTTTCGTCCGCGGGCCATATCTCCGCGGCGGACGTCGCCGCCACGGAAGCCCTGTTGCGACAAGCCTCAGACCCCGTCATCGTGGGCGCGCACTATCCCGTCATGCATGAGACGGATGCGTACGCCAGCAGCCGGAACCGGCGGTTGCGCCACGCCGAAGACCTGCGCCGGGCCTTGGGCCAATGCGGCAAACGGGTGCTTTATGTCGCCGGACACGTCCACCGCTTCAGCTACACGCGGGACCCGGAATTTCCCAACGTATTCCACCTTTCCACGGGCGCGTTCTTTTATCACCATCCCCGGAAGAACTGCTTTGGTGAACTCAGTGAGATTGCCGTCACCGCAAGCGGGTTCCGCGTTCGCCGCCACATCTACCGTAACGACGCGTGGGAACAGCAAGAGGGATGTCCGCCCGGACGGTAAGCGGGTCCGCGACCGGCAAGGGCACCGATGGAATGCGGCACAGCGGCCCATCGACGTAACGCCCGCCGGAACGGCCCTTCCCGATGTGCTCGCTTGACGGCGTCCCGGGTCTTGCCGGTTCTTCGCGGCCTATTCCTGCTCGGGCGGTTCGGGTGCGGGCGCTTGCTGTAGGGGCTGTCCCTCAACGCCGCGGCGTGCGCCCGGGCGGCCTTCGGCCGCGCCGCGTCCGCCACCAAACCTCTCGCGCGGGGTGGGTCCGGCGGGTCCGCCGCGGCGAAACGGGCCATCCTCGCGCATGACCGGCTCACCCATCCGCTCTCCGCGCTGTTCGCGGAATTGCTCTCTGGCTTTCTCGATAAGGGTGCGCATGCGCTTGTCAAAATCGCCCATGAACAGGTATAGCTTGGCTCTCTGTGCGGGGGTTAGCCCGGCGGAGGCGCGCTCGAACGCGTCGAACCGTTTCATGAGCGATTCCTTGTCTCTGGCAACGAGTTCGTCGAGCTTTTTCTGAATCTGGTCTTCGGGGGCGCTGGCATTCACCAATTCCCGCAGCGCTTTCCCAAGTTCCTGGCGTTCCCTTTGGATTCTGCCCGTTTCTTCTTTTACCTCGCTGAATTGCCGCACCAGCACGACGGCTTGTTCGTCGTTGAGGCCCAGTTCCTGCGTCAACCGCACCATACGGACCATTTCGACCAGAGAACGGATGTCGGCTTCACTCATGCGCTTGAGTTCGTCCATCAGGGGTCTTGCGGCATGCTCGGCGCGCGGCGGCGAAGGCGGCGCCGCCGGCGGCTGGGCAGCCGCGCTCCATGTCATCAGAACGGACGCCGTTGCAGCAACAACCAGCAGCAGTGCGTGTCTCATGAATCTAACCCTCCATCGCATATGCGACCAGCAATTCACGGAAGACGGCTTCTTCCTCTGCACTGAGTTCCTCTATCAGAACGTCAAGCTCGGCTTCCGCGTCCATGACGGCGGCCATTTCGTCGAGCGTGGAGGCGGCGGTATCGTCCCATGAATCATCGGCGCCAGCCTCTCCATACCCCTGGTCCCACAACTCGAAGGCGTCCGGGGCGGCCGCCATGCGCTCGACCAAGGCCGCATCCAGCATTTCGGGATCGATTTCGTTCCATTTTCGCAAATCGTTCGCGGCCGGCCAGGTCCCGGGTTCGGGCCGGGTCTGCGTGGCGAAATAGACGGTTCCCAGCACCACCACCACCGCGGCAGCGGCCGCCAACGGCAACACAAGCGGCATCCACCGGCGATGGCGGCTGAGGCGTTCCTCGCGCACTCCGGCCAGCACGCGCGTAGCGAATTCGGGCGCGACATCCGGCAGAGGCAACGAACGGAGCGCCTTCGATTGCGATTGAAGGATCTCGAAGCGGCGGCGCACGTCCGGCTCGCCCTCGAGCAGGCGTTCCACCGCTTCGGGATCCTCGCTTTCACCATCGAGGTGAGCCGATAGCAGCTCGTTGATTTCTTCCTGCTTCATATCTCGTCTCCCCCGAGTTCCAACAACTGGATTCGGAGTTGCTCGCGTGCACGGGCAAGGCGGCTCTTGACCGTACCCTTGCGGCATTTCGTCACTGCCGCAATCGCCTCGTAATCAAGGCCGTTCAGTTCGCGAAGCACCAGGACTTCGCGATGCTCCGGCGACACCCCCTCGAGCGCCCGTTCGAGCATCGTCTCGATCTCGTGAAGCCGCGCCCGGTGTTCCGGGCTGTTGGCCGGGTCGCGAACCGGTTGTTGCGCCGCATCTTCACTGGTCAGCGAACACGTCTTGCCACGGCCCCGCCGGCCGGCATCGCGGAGGAAGTTCAGCGTCAGGTTGCGGGCGATCCCGAACAGGGCGGTAGAAAATTTCGCCTCGGGACGGAGCCCAGCCAGATACCGGTACACGCGGATGAAACTGTCCTGCGCAAGGTCCTCGGCGTCATCTCGCGAACCCACCATGCGCTGACAGAACGCCACCACGCCCTGCTGATACCGCCGCACCAGGCGCGCAAAGGCCTGGTCATCGCCGGTGCGCGCGAGCGCGACGAGTTCCCAATCGGAGGGTTCGTTCATTCGCCGGTCGACCTTGACCACACTGGATAGAACACCAACGTTTGCACGAAGTTCCGCACACTTCTCCCGGAGAGGTTTGGAAACGGCCGCATGGCCCCCTGATTGTCTTAACTTATTGTCTCGACTCGCGTTCGGCGTCCTGACGCAGACGGACGATGAGGCCGGCGAGTTCCTCCTGCAGTGCCGCGGCCTCCTCGATGAGGGGCCGCAGCGCGGGTTCGGCGGCCATCTGGATGCCTTTGAGCAAATGGAGCAGAAACGCCATTTCGCGCGTGGTACGGCGGGCGGCTACCAGCTTGCTTACCTGGGTTTTCGGCGTGCTGTGGACCACCGCTTCAGACACGTCTACGCCGAAATCCGTTGCCGCGACGATGATTCGGTCAGCAAGCGCCTGGGGCAGTTCCGGCTCGATCTGCCGCACCAGCTCAACCACGGACAAGGTGAGCCGAAAGGACCGCTGCTCGACATCATGAAGAGCCTGCACCCCCTGCAACCGTGAGGTTCGCATCACCTTGCCCTCCCGCGCAATCCGGCGTCACGCAATCCGCCCGGATTGCACCATTAGATCCTCTTCACACGGGGACCGTCGGGCGTATCTTCGACGACCCACCCCATTCCGTTCAGGATATCGCGGATCTCGTCGGCGCGGGAAAAGTCTTTCTCGCGACGCACCCGCTGCCGCTCGTTCACCAGCTCAAGCACTTCCTGCGGCGCCGCTCCGGCTTCCTTCTCGGGGAAAAGCCCGCACACGGCGTCTAGCCGGTCCAGCAGCGCCAACGCCTTTTCTGCCCCCGCCTTGCCCAGGCAGTCCCCGTCAATCAATTTGTTGGTGTCCCGGACGAAGTCAAAGATCACCGCCAACGCCGCCGAGATGTTCAGATCGTCGTCCAGCGCCGCTCCAAAGGCTTTCTCGCACGCGGCGGTCTCTTCAACCAGCTCGGCGCCGTCGCCGGCCACTTCCCTGAGCCGCAAACGGAAATCCTGGATCCGCCGCACCGACTGGGCGGCCGCTTCGAGACCGTCGAAGGTGAAGTTGCTGGGTTCCCGATAATGGGTTGACGACAACACCCAGCGAATCGCCAGGGGGTCGTAACCTTTGTCGAGCAAATCGCGAAGGGTGTACGTGTTGCCATAGGATTTCGCCATCTTGCGGCCTTCGACCTGAAGATGGCCCGCATGAAGCCAGTATTTCACAAAGGGTTTGCCCGTCGCGGCCTCGGACTGCGCGATCTCGTTCTCATGATGTGGGAACACCAGATCGATCCCCCCGCAGTGGATATCGAACGTGTCGCCGAGGTATTTACGGCTCATGCACGAGCACTCGATGTGCCATCCCGGCCGCCCCTTCCCCAGCTCCGTGTCCCAGAAAATGTCGCCGTCGTCCTCGTCCCAGGCTTTCCAGAGGGCGAAATCGCGGGCGTCGTCGGTTTCGTATTCGTCGGAGTCGATGCGGCCGTCGGCATTGGCCTTCAGCGCGTCGATATCAAACCCGCTGAGCTTGCCGTAATTGCTGAACGACGAGAGGCGGAAATAAATGCTGCCATCGACTTCATAGGTGTGGCCATGCTCGCGCAACGTCTTGATGAACTCGACCATATCCGGGACCGTTTCGGTCGCCCGCGGCATCACGTGAGGACGCAGGATGCGGAGGGTGTCCATATCCTCCAGAAACGCCTTTGTATACCGGCCGGTCAGCGACTCCAGCGATTCGCCCGTCTCGCGGCAGGCCCGGATAATCTTGTCCTCGACGTCCGTCACGTTCATCACGTGAGTAACCGCATATCCGCGGTACTCGAGGTGCCGCCGGAGCAGGTCCTCGAACAGAAACGTCCGCAAGTTCCCGATATGGGCATAGTTGTACACCGTCGGGCCGCAGGTGTAGACACCTGCCTTGCCTTCCTGCAACGGCACAAACTCGTCTTTCCTCCGCGTCAGAGTGTTGAAGAAACTAATACTCATCAAGCTCGCTTTCGTTGTGACGTAACTCTCCCGCAACCCGTCCCGGCTGCCGGAATTCTAGCGTTACCGGTGAAAGCAGTTCAAACAGGAGACCGCGCATCAGGCCGTTCAGGCTGGCCAAGGCGCTCCGAAAGGACCGGTAGGACCCAATCAGAACATGCTGCGCGGAGCTGCCAAACGAATTCGTGAACCTCCCAGTCGCCTCCGGATAATAGGAAGCAATGCAACATGAACACGCTGGCATTCGCGGCACGGGGCCGGAGTTCGACACACCCATGAGGATCAGACAAGACCGGCCCGGCACATCGCCTGTGAGCGCCAACCACGAGGAAACATACCAGCCCACGCTCAAGGCCTACGGCGCATCGCGTTTGAGCGCCAACGGCGCGGAAACATACCAGCCCAGGCTGAAGGCCTGGGGAAAGGGACTCTTCGGCCTCCGCCGGGCTGAAGGCCCGGCACAGGGTTCAAACGGACGCGAGATACCTGTCTATCCGCAAACGGAATCCGCGGGCTGGGCTCTGCCGGCGGCCTTTGGACGTAAGAACCGCGAGGGCGATGACACGGCTGGGCGATCGTGGGATAACGATGTTTCGGGCTTTCAGCCCTCCCCCATTATTTGATGCCGTTTCCCTGGCCCTTCAGGCCAGGCTGGCATGTTCCGCGCCGTTGGCGCTGAACAAGACCGGCCAACCGACGCCAACGAACCGAACGGCGCCCGGTTTCGTTGGCGCTTACCAGGCGATTTGGCGAATCCGCGTCTCGCCGTTTCAGATGCTCTTGTTGTGAGGCGATTCGGCTGCTTCGCCTCCGTAGATAATTCTGTTATACTGATATCAGTAAGCTTTTGTATATCAGGGTAGGTGCCTTGGCAGGAGGCTCTGCGATGCTCACCATTCATTGCCCGAACTGTAAACATGAATTGCACATCCCGGAGTGGTTCCAAGGCGAAATAGGAGGATGTAAGTATTGTAGATCAACTTTTCGCGTTCCGGATGGAAACCCGCAAACTGGTCCCAGATCCTCAGTAGTTGCTCGACGGGCGATATTTAGAGTAGTGCGCATACTATCTGTCGTTCTACTTTGCGCGCTGGGTCTGCACGCTACGCTCTCGTTGGTCAGCGAACGAGCCGAGGGAAGACACAGCATCACTCTGGAAAACGCACAACGCTCGCCAGCGGTGTTGTCCGACAGTGCGCCCCGGGCTACGCCGGAAGAATATTATCAAGCCAGCCTATTTCTTACGGGGACTGCCGATCCAGCTTACACTGACGCGTTTTGGCGATACTTCACGACGCATGACCTTGACCCAAATGGCAGCACTAGTTACGGTTATACACTGCTCGATGTCGCAATTAGCCGCAGCGAGACTGAGGTGGCGATGACGCTCGTCGAACTCGGAGCAGACGTGAACAATTCCGCTGTTGAGATGACCCCGGCAGCACGCGCTGCGGCAACGAACAACTTGGTCCTCTTGGAGTTTCTTGTTGCGAAGGGCGCTGATATCAGCAAGATAACGACTGGGAAGATGAAGCCCATTGACTATGCCGCGCTCAACGGGAGCCGAGACACATACGAATACCTACTGTCCAAGGGTGCTATTTCGTTTCCAGCCAGTGAATTCAACGACGAACGACGTGGATTCTCCGAGCAAACCCGCAAGAGTATCGCCAATGAATTTCTGTTTGCGGAAGACAAAGCTGCGGCCGTTGCTGAGTTCTATTGTCCCACGAATTATATGTCTATCATTGTGAGAGAAGGTGATGAAGTTTCGCTTCGAGAAGAAGTTTCGCTGTTGCCCAAATTGGTCCAAGATGATCCCCGCGCGCTGGGCCTAGCTCTTGTTCCGGTGAAAGTCGGATCACATCTCACGGTCTGTGCCGTGAGAAAGAACCGTGCGTTTGTCACTGCCCATGAGTCGGCAACAGGGAGAATTTCATGCTCAGGCTGGATTGATGTCGGCACGCTTTGGAGTCAAGCATGCGCCCCGCCCAGATTGGATGGATATGCACGCATACAAGCGTACGGTGATCTTGAACGGAGACTGAATGATTATTATGACAGGCAGGTCCGGGAGGCCTTCCAACTGACGCAGGAAGAGCAAGAGGAGATTTCGCTGGAGTCAGTGACTGAACACTGGCTTATGCCCATAAGTACAGAGCAGGAAAGGGCCGCTTGGATAGCCGAGGCAGAAGCCCAATTCGGACGACGGCCAGCGGATTTCCTGGACCGCATTCCCGATATTCAAATTCCCTGACCTTCTGGAGAACCCTGAACTCGTGTCTTCTTGAACTCGGCAGGGCATATCTCTACAGTAAGGGGGCATTTGCCCGCGATTGTCTCGGGTGCGTCTTGGCAAACACCGTTTGAGGGTCATTCTTATGGACAAGTCTGCAGCGAATCAGAAATCTTTGAGTCTTTTCAACATTGGACCCGGCCTGCCGGAGCCGTTCGGGAAGAGGCGTTACCTTCTCTTGGCCTTCGTCGCAGGCATTGTACTGTTGCTCGCAGTGGGTGCCCCGTTTATGAGCTGCACACCGAAGAGCGCTGAAGTTGCCGGCAGCGAAGAAAGCGCCTCCGCGCAACCCGCGCCGCAGCCTCCAGCCGAGCAGCCCGGCCCCGCCGCTGAGGCAGCAGCTCCCGCGCAGGAACCCCGAGGCTGTGAGCGTCCTGAAACCGTCGGCGGTTCCGGCACGGCCGAGACCATCGGCGAAGGCGCCGACGTCATAACCCTTGTCAAGATTCAAGGGAACCGTTACGAACTCGGTTACTGGTACGGTAAACTCCTCGCCAGCCAAATCGGCGAAACCTGGAAGCTTGTCCAGGCCATGGCCGAGAGAGAAGGAATCCCCATGGAGGTGGTCGACGCCGCCGCTGCGGCCCTGTGGCAGGAAAAGAATTACGATGCCCAGCCCTGGTGCACCGAGTTGCAGGGCATTGCCGACGGTTGCGCCGACGCCGGCAACCCGGAAATCACCTTCGGCGTGCTCAAGCGCATCGCGTCTATCCCCGACCTTAGCGAATACAATTGCAGCCTCTTCGCCGCATGGGGCGCCGCCACGCTCGACGGCGAGACCTACCAGATGCGCAACCTGGATTGGTCCATGGACACCGGATTTCAGGACTACCCCATCGTGGCCGTGTACACTCCTGATGACGGCGTCAAGCACGCCGTGGTCGGTTTTGCGGGGGTCATCGGCGTTTCGGTCGGGGGCATGAACGTCGAAGGCCTCGCCGTCAGCGAAATCATGGGATACTTCTGCGACGCGGAAACGCTCGATGGCATGCCGTTCCCCTTCCTCCTGCGCGATGTCCTCTATTTCGACCGCGACTTGCAGTCTGCTCTCGACCGCATGAAGGCCGCCACGCGTACGAACCAGTACCATTACGCCGTCGCGGACCCCCAAGCCCAGGACCCGAAGGCCCGGCTGCTCTTCACCAGCAACACCCGCTTTGACGAGTACGTTGACAACCAGTCCGTCAACCCTCACCCGTGCGCGGACGTCCACCCCTTCCATGAATCTCTGGATGACGTTGTGTACTGGAAGAACCACAACGGCAGAGACAACGATGTGCTCTACAACGCCATCAAGGAGCGCTACGGCCAGATCGACGCTGCCAAAGCCATCGAGATCGCACAAGCCGCCTGTGTTGACGGAACCCTTGTCAGCATCATCTACCACAACAGCGGCAACGACATGTGGGTCGCCTTCGCGGAGGGCATGACCCCCGGCCCGCGCCAGAAATACGTCCACGTCAAACTCGACGAATAATTTTTACTTTTGGGTAATTTTGGGGACACAATACTCAATTACCCGCATGCGGACCGAGAGATAGAGGTACAGGATCCGTGCGGAGAAGTAATCGAGTGTTGTATCCCCAGAATTCCGAAGGAGGAAACGAAATGAAGCAGCGCAAACAAGGGGGAATGACTCGCAGAACGTTTCTGGCAAGCACGGCTGCGTTATCAGCGGCTTCATGCGCGACGGGGCCGCGCCTGGTGTTGAACGCCGCCGAAACGCCGCCAAACGAAAAACTCAGCCTTGCCGCAATAGGTTTCGGGGGTATGGGCGCGAGCAACATCAAGAGCCTTTCGGGCGAACAATTCGTCGCGCTGTGCGACGTGGACAGCGAGTACGCGAAACCGATTTTTGAAGCATTTCCCGACGCCCGGCGCTACACCGATTACCGCGAGATGCTCGCCGCGGAGAAAGATCTGGACGGCGTGGTCATCGCGACGCCCGATCACACGCATGCGGTCATCGCGATGGCGGCCATCAAGGCCGGCAAGCATGTGTTCTGCCAGAAACCTCTGGCCCACGACCTCTACGAGTGCCGTATGCTGGCCCAGGCTGCCAAGGAAGCCGGCGTGGTCACGCAGATGGGCATCCAGGGCCACGCTGGCAATGGGACGCGCACGGTGGTCGAGTGCATCCAGGGCGGGGTCATTGGCGAGGTGCGCGAAGTGCACGCCTTCTGCTCGGATTCCTACTACCCCTGGGGCCACGCGAGCTGGAGTCCCAAGGAAGGCCGCGTGCCCGAAGAAACTCCGCCCGTGCCCGATACACTCAAGTGGGACCTCTGGCTGGGACCCGCCGCGGCGCGCCCCTACCACCCCTGCTACCATCCCCGGGCGTGGCGCGCGTTCCAGGCGTTCGGCTCCGGCTGGATGGCGGACCGCGGCGCTCACACCCTCGATTCGGCCGTGTGGGCTTTGAAACTGGGCCCGCCCACGCGAATCAGCGCAACCTCGACGGGCACGTCCGAGGAGATGCATCCCGTATCCGCCGTCGTGAATTTCGACTTCCCCGCGCGCGAAGGAATGCCCCCGGTAACCGTCACGTGGTATACCGGATTGCATATTCCCCGGCCGGCCGGGGTGCCGGCAGGCGAACAGATCGGTGACCCCACCGGAGGCCTTCTGTACATCGGCAGCGAAGGCATGATGACCTGCGACACCTACGGCGAACGGCCCCGGCTCCTGCCCGCCGCGCGCATGGAAGGGTTCAAGCCGCCCGAACCGTCCATCCCTCGCGTCGAAGGCGAGGGTATCGAGAACGACTGGGTCCGCGCGATCCGCAGCGGCACGAAAGCCTGCGCGGACTTCTCGTACTCCGGTCCGCTCTCCGAGGTCTGCGCGCTGGGCAACGTAGCCCAGCATTTCGAAGATACGTCCATCGAGTGGGATGCCGCGAACATGACGGTGACGAACATCCCTGACGCGAACAAATACCTCCGTACCACGTACCGCGAGGGCTGGTCGCTCTAAGACCGCCGCTCCTTGCGGAAAACCGCTCAGTGCCGGCGGGGCCCGTCCCCGCCGGCGTTTCTTGCCGCCGCCCACGCCTTCCGCGAAAAAACCGCCCTGAGTGCTTTAACTCGCACCGGGGTTCGTGGCACAATTTGCCGATAACGTTCACCTGCCCGCACGGCTTGTCAGGCGCAACAAGTACGCATCCCCGCGCGTTACTCTAGAGCGCGCGGATGCGCAAACCGCTTGTGGTGTTGGCGTTTAGGAGTTGTCATGAACATGATACGCGTGAATCTTCCCGATGGGTCACAAAAGGAACTCGAGGACGGGCAGAACGCCCTGGACCTCGCCAAGAGCATCGGCTCCCGGCTTGCCAAAGCCGCCGTGGGCGCCGAGATCAACGGCGAACTGAAGAGCCTCACTACGCCCCTGTCCAACGGCGATACCGTTGCTATCCTCACGTTCGATACCGAGGGCGGCAAAGACGTGTTCCGGCACAGCGCGTCCCACGTCATGGCTTCGGCGATTCTCCGGGTGCGTCCAAAGGCCAAGCTGACCATCGGCCCGCCCATCGAGGACGGGTTCTACTACGATATCGACGCCGAGCCGCCGCTGACCGAAGAAGACTTCCCCGCCATCGAAAAAGAAATGCAGAACATCGTCGATGCCGACCAACCGTTCGAACGAGGCGTGTGGAGCAAGAACGAGGCGCTCGCGTATTACGAGAAGATCGGCAACCCCTACAAAGTCGAGCTTATCAACGATCTCGAAGACGGGCAGATCACGTACTACAAACATGACGACTTCGTTGATCTGTGCCGGGGCCCCCACCTGCCGTCCACAGGCAAGATCAAAGCCTTCAAGCTGCTCAGCGTGGCCGGCGCCTACTGGCGGGGCGATGAGCGGCGGCCCATGCTCCAGCGTATCTACGGCACCGCGTTCCCAACGCAGAAGGAGCTCGACGAACACCTCAGACTCCTCGCCGAAGCCGAGAAGCGCGACCACCGCAAACTCGGAAAACAACTCGACCTGTTCAGTTTTCATACCGAGGGGCCGGGATTTCCGTTCTTCCACGCCAAAGGCATGATTGTCCTGAACCAATTAATGGAGTTCTGGCGCGAGGAACACCGCAAACGCCATTACGGCGAGGTGCGCACCCCCATCATTCTCGAACGGAAACTCTGGGAACAGTCCGGCCACTGGGACCATTACAAAGAAAACATGTATTTCACCCAGATCGACGAACGGGATTTCGCCGTAAAGCCCATGAACTGCCCCGGCGGCATGCTGATCTACAAGACAAGCCTGCGCAGCTACCGCGAGCTGCCGCTGCGGCTGGCCGAGGTGGGAACGGTACACCGCCACGAGAAATCCGGCGTGTTGCACGGCCTCTTTCGTGTACGCGTCTTCACGCAAGACGATGCCCACATCTTCATGACCCCGGAACAGATTCAGGGCGAAGTCATCGGCATCATCGACTTTGTGCACGCGGTGTACTCGGTCTTCGGACTCGAGTACGCGGTCGAACTGAGCACGCGTCCCGAGAAATCCATCGGGACCGCGGAGATGTGGGACCGCGCCACAGATGCCCTGCGCAACGCGCTCGACACCAAAGGCATCGCTTACAAGCTCAACGAGGGCGACGGGGCGTTCTACGGTCCCAAGATCGACTTCCATGTGCGCGATTGCCTGAAACGAAGCTGGCAATGCGCAACCATCCAGCTCGATTTCGCCATGCCGGAGAAATTCGACCTCGAGTACGTGGGGCCCGACGGCGAAACACACCGGCCTGTGGTCATTCACCGCGTCATCTACGGCGCTATCGAGCGGTTTCTTGCCGTGTTGATCGAGCATTTCGGCGGAGCGTTTCCGACCTGGCTGGCGCCCGTCCAGTGCGTCGTCATCCCCATTTCCGATGCCCAGAACGAGTATGCCTGCCAGGTGCGGGACCGGCTCTTTGAAGCGGGCTTGCGCGCCGAAGCCGACCTGAGTGATGATACAATGAAGTACAAGATCCGCGCTGCCCAGACCCAGCAGGTGCCCTACATGCTCGTCGTGGGCGAGCGCGAGCGCGAATCGGGCGCGGTGGCCGTGCGCCACCGCCGAAAGGGCGATATCGGCATCATGGCCCGGGATGCGTTCATCAAACTCATCCAGGAAGAGATCGCGAAGAAGACGTTGGACGCATCCGCCGAAATCAGATAGCACGAACTCGGGAGGGCTCGAAAATGGCGGGTTCTGGCAAGCGAATGGGCGTCGACATGGGCATGCGCTGCAAGCAGTGCAACCAGCCCATCACCAGCGGAAACATGACGCAGTCCGCAATGGGAGTCTTCTGTAGCGAGGGGTGCAGGGACAAGTACGAGGCCTTCGTTGAGCGTGCCCAGCAGCTCGAGAGCATGCGAAAACCGCGCGCCTTCTCGCGCGTGCTCAAGTCATTCATCGGCAAAGTCGCGGTAATCCTTATTCTGCTTATCGCCCTGGGCATTCTCGGCACGGTCATGCCCGATATCCCCGTGCTTTCCGGCCTCGTCCGGACCGTGCGGGATGCGCTCGGGATCTAGCGTCCGGTTGCGGCCGGGCACGTAGGCCGGTGATTTTGGCGGCCGGTCGGAAAACCCGACCCCCGTGTGCGCGCACTAGGCGCTGCCCATGTAAATGCCGGCCACCGGAGTATGGCACGCCGGACATGCGCCGTCCCCGGCATGGGTGACCGTATATCCCAGCCCTCTTCTTTCGATGACGACCGCTCCGCAGGTGTGGCATCGCGTGTCTTGGCCCTCCCTCCCGAGGTTGCCGAGATATACGTAGCGGAGACCCTCCGCTTCCCCGATGCAGCGGGCGCGTTCGAGGGTGGCTGGCGGCGTAGGCTCGCACCGCGTCATCTTGTAAGCTGGAAAGAACCGGCTGATATGCCAAGGCGTCTCGCATCCCAGGTCACGGGCAATGAACTGCGCGATCTGGCGCAGTTCCTCGTCGCTATCGTTCAGCTGGGGGATGACGAGCGTAGTGACCTCGACCCAGATGCCGTAATCTTTCATGCGCTTCATGCTGTCGAGAACGGGCTGCAACCGTCCCCCCACCTGCTCGCGGTACGTGTCGTCATTGAAGCTCTTGAGGTCGACGTTCGCCGCGTCGGCCAGCGGATGAAGCGTCTCGAGCATCTCGGCGCTCATGAAGCCGTTCGTCACCAGAACATTCAGCAGACCCTTCTTCTTGGCCAGCGCGGCCACGTCATAGGCATATTCAAAGAAGATGGTGGGTTCGGTGTAGGTGTACGCGATGCTGCGGCAGCGCGATTCAAATGCGCGAGCCACAATCAGCTCGGGAGGCGTCTCGCTGCCGCGAATGATATGGCGCTCGCGGGGCATGGCGGAGATGTCCGAATTCTGGCACCATGCGCAACGAAAGTTGCATCCCGCCGTCGCAATCGAATACGAGAGCGTGCCCGGGGCGACGTGATACAAGGGTTTCTTCTCAATCGGATCACGGTTCTCGGCAAGCACCTGGCCGTAAACGAGCGAGTACAGCGTGCCGCCCCGGTTTTCCCGGACATGGCACACGCCGCGGCCCCCGTCGTCTATCAGGCAGCCATGGGCGCACAGATGGCATTTAACCTGATTGTTCCGGCGTTTCTCGTAGAGTCTGGCTTCTTGCACGACCTCACCTTCCAGGACCGCCCCTGCAATCGGATTGCGTACGAAGCATCCTGCACCGTTCATCTTAGTATACGCGAGAACACGTCTCTGGGGCGCCCCATGCGTTTTGCCTCCTTTCCACCTCAAGGGGTATAAAGGAGCCAGCGGTTCGATGCTGCGGAAGGGCTGCTCCGCGATGACAGCGCAAAGAATCCCAATAACCGTCTCGCTTGCCAGGGCTGCAGGAGTTCTCGCCGCCACTGGGGAGGATGGGGTGGGGGTCCGCGAAGACACCTCGTGCGCCAATACCGCGGCCAAGCAGAACCTGCCACTACCTTGCGTCCCGAACGGAGGCGTTCCAGCCTCGCGCAGCGGCGCCCGCCTGCCAGCCACCCTCTATAGACGCGCTCAGTAACCAGCAGAAAGGACACGGAAAATGGGAGTCGCAAAAGTCATCGAGATCATTTCATCGTCGCCGGAAAGTTTTGAAGACGCCATCGAAAACGGCATTCAGCGCGCCACAGCAACCGTCGACCAGGTCCAAGGCGCGTGGGTGAAGGAACAAAAGGTGGTCGTGGAAAAGGGCAAGATAGTCGAGTACCGGGTGGACCTGAAAGTAACGTTTCTGCTCAACGAATAGAACGCGTTGGACAGATTCCCGAACGAGGCCTATGCGGCGGATGCGATAGCGCTCGTGGTGGCCCGTGGCGTCTGCCCAGGCGCACGCTTCGCGAATAGACAAGTCCGCTGAAGGTTGCTACAGTGGCGTCATGAATTATGAAATCCAGCCGCTGGCGTGGAATTATTGCCCCACCTGTGGACGCAAGTTGGCCGTGGCGGACGACGGCGAGCGCGTGCGCCCGCATTGCCCTGCCTGCAACCGGTTCTTCTACGACAACCCCGTCCCGGCCGCGTGCTGTTTCGTCGCGAAAGGCAGCGCCCTTCTGTTTGCGCGCCGCGCCGTCGAGCCCTGTATGGGACAATGGTCGCTGCCGGGCGGTTTCGTCGAGATTGGAGAAACCGCTGAAGAAGCCGTCCTGCGCGAACTCGAGGAAGAAACCTCCATCCGGGGGAGGAATCCCCGGCTGATAGGGGCCAGCACTCAGCCCAGCAAGCTCAACGGCGCGGTAATCGTCATGGGATACGTTATCGATGATTGGGAAGGCGAGCCAGCCGCCCGGTCGGATGTCACGGAAGCGCGGTTCTTCCCGTTCGCCGAGCGCCCATCCCTGCCTTTTCAGGCCCACCGCGACCTGCTCGCCGTTTACGACGCCATCAAACGGAAATAGGCCCTTTTCTCAAAAGCCCTTCAAACCTCGGCCGCTTGCCGGATAAAGAGGCTTGCCGCAGAAACACGGCCGGATATGGATGTCTTCTTGACGGGATCACCGGATGCACGGGGCCGGAGCGTCGCGTTCGGTTATCGGCCGCGTATCGCGCGCATTACAGAAGGTTCTTGGGGCAAAAGCGGTTGAGGGTATCGCGCACTTCGTCAAGCCAGCCGCGGCGTTGTGCGGGCGTGCTGGTGACGATGGTCTCAAACATCCTGCGGTGAACCCGTTTCACGCCGCAGAATTCGAGGATGCAGTCCCGCCACAACCGTTCGAGAGGATCGCCAAACACGTGCAGTTCGCGTTCGCGGGCCGTGTTGGAAGTGTTGAATACGAGGGCGATTTCGGTATGGAGCAGCCCTTCGGGCACGCCGCCGCCGCTGTCGCCCTCCCGGAAGCGGTAGGCAACCCCCGGGCGGATGACCCGGTCGATCCACCCCTTGACGATAGCGGGCGGCTGGCCCCACCAGTTCGGGTGCACCACCACAAACACATCGGCCGCAACCAGTTCGGCGCACTGTTGCCGCACAACGGGGTCCACGGCGCCGTCTTCGGGGAGCTCGCCGCTGGGCAACAGCGGCTCGAACCCTTCAGCGCACAAGTCGTGAAAGACCACGTCGTATCCGTTGGCATGCAGGGTTTCCACGACGGTTGCCGCGATGGCGTGATTGAAACTTCCCGGGCGGGGATGTCCCAATATGACCAGCGCGTTCATGGCGGCGCCTGCCGGGCGTCCGGCGTGGCCGCGCCCTCGGGTTTGCGCACGACGAGCCGGCATTGGCCCGATTCGCAGTCGATGATGTGATACTCCACGTCGTACCCGAACTCGCGGAGCAGCGGGGGATACAGGACCGGGCAGTGTTCGCAATACTTGGGATACGGCTCGATACGGCCCTCGCGAAACACCTTCTTTGCTGAAGGACAGTCGTGCATGTCAATCACGAACATGTCGTCGTAGAGGGTCATGCGGTGGCGGCCCCCTTCCTCACCCAAGGTATGCGACCAGTAGGCATACATGCCTTTGAGCCCGTCCCTGGCGACGTATTCGCGGAGGTTAGCCAAGAACTCCTCGCGGATGCCGTCCCACAGCTCGACGACTTTCTCATAGCCGCCGCGTTCCTCGAGGTATTTGAACAACTCGCTGTAAACGTAGATATAGTCGATGCACGAGATCATGCGCCGGCCCTCCAGAACCGCTGCACGCACCGGCCGGCTTCCTGGTCGTACTCGACGCTGCATGCATACCCGGCCCCGGCGCAGATGGCCTCGTTAACGATCCGCGTATGCTCGCAGAAATGGTCCGCGACCCGGTAGTTGTTCGCGCGCATGTGATGGACCGCCGGACACGTCCGCACATCAAGCACGAGGACGCCGTCTTCGTAACGCGTCTCGAAATCGCCGTCCTCAAGCCCGAACACCGTGTCCCAGTGTTCCTTGAGCGCTTCGAGGCCCCGTTCGCGCAAGTTTTTAATCAGTTGCGCATAGACGGCCTTCGCCGCGCGGGTAAAAAATTCCTCGAGCCCGGCCATCCCGTACTGTTCGTCGAGAAACTGGATGCCGAAACTCAGCGCTCCATGGAAATCCTTGTGAACGTTCGCCATGTCAGAACTCTCGCTGATACGCCTTGCGCCTATTGCAGAAACCCGACTCCCTCCAGTGCTTTGCGAAGCGCGGGCAGTTCATCGTCCGGAAACGGCACCTTGGGCGGACGCGGCGCGCCGACGTCGTAGCCCATAAGTTTCAAGATAGCCCGCTCGGTGGCTACGCCCCCGGCCTTGAAACGGAACAGCACCTGGACAACCTGGTTGGCGCGCCATTGGGCCTCGCGCGCCTTGTCGAGGTCGCCCGCCTGCATCGCTTCGTAAATGTCAACGATGGTGCGGGTCTGGTAGTTGTACGTCGAGCCGATCCCGCCGCACGCGCCCGTGATCAGGCCCTGCAACAGCATCTGATCGCTGCCGTTGAAGACCGATATCCGGTCGCCGAGCGCATCCAGGATCCACCACAGCAGGAACATATCGCTATGGGTGTATTTGAAGCCCACGAGGTTGGGAATGCGCTGGGTTACTTCGACAAACTGGTCGCCGCCAAGCGCATGGCCCGTCAGCGCCGGGATGTAGTAGCAGTAGGTGGGCATATCGGCGGCCACGCCAATGGTCCGCATGTGCAGCTCGAATCCTTCGAGCTCGACGGGGTAGTAGATCGGCGGCACGCTGGCCACCGCGTCAGCGCCGGCCTTCCGGGCATCCACGGCCATCGCCGCGGCCTCGTCGCTCGAAACCGCCCCAACATGAGCGATAACCTTGGCCTGACCGGCCACCTCGCTGACCACGACCTCGACCACGCGCCTGCGTTCTTCCCGAGTCATGAGAAAGCCGTCGCCGGTGCTGCCGTTCACAAAGAACCCGTGACACCCCTG